>ERZ1673746.858-NODE-858-length-27493-cov-6.841279_pt1 | contig 27493 bp, 38 predicted proteins | sample MGYA00580205_ERZ1673746 | MGnify/ENA primary metagenome ERZ1673746 (study PRJEB41218, sample SAMN15661771) | gut metagenome | host: Homo sapiens | place: Canada: London | collected 2015-08-20/2019-03-30 | study: EMG produced TPA metagenomics assembly of...
GCGTTTGATATTTTCTGTCATGATAACACAGCCAATTCAGCAATCGGACGAAAAATTCATATGGCTGTGACTCTGTTCACAAGAGCGCTGGTGTTCAATAAATGGAACAATCGCAAGGCTGAAAACGGCAGTAGAATCCAGAGCATTGTAACAAATTTCTGCAAGAAAATATTTCCGCTCAGATTCAGTATGTGGCTTGAAGTCCGTACTTTAAAATTCTTTAAAAACAAAAAGAATGCAAAATATCTCTATGACGGAATGGGCAGAAATATTTATAACGGTGCTTTTCCAAAGAAATATCTTGACGATGTTGCTTATGCCGACTTTGAGGGTTACAAGTTCCCCGTGCCAAAGGAATATGACAAGTACCTTACTTTCCTCTACGGCGACTATATGGAGCTTGCACCGCTGTCAACAAGAATGGGTTGCCACGAAATTGCCCTCTGCGACATCGGAAAATATGACGGGTTCAAAATCCGCAAACCCGATTCTGAAAAATAATCAGCGTAAAACAGACCGATAAAGTAAATGTCACTTGACACTTACCTGTCGGTCTGCTATAATAATATAGCACATTTTGGGTGCTGTTGCGGAATCAGCTGAAGAGTAAGCTCCGCCTCGGTTTCCCCACCGTGTAAAAATCAAGGGAATTTAAATTGATTATGCAAAAGTTGACACAATCATTTTCAACTTTCCATTTTCAATTTTCAATTTAATAAGCAGGTATGGCGGAATTGGCAGACGCGCATGGTTCAGGTCCATGTGAAAGCAATTTCATGCAGGTTCAAGTCCTGTTACCTGCACCAACAGCCGTTTCTTATGCAGGGACGGCTGTTTTGTATCGCATTGTCGGTCTGTTTTATGGTGATTTTCAAAATATTTGAATTAATTTTGAATAAAAAACGAAAATTATGTTGACAAATCCGAAAATATGGTATATAATAATCAAGCTGTTGTTATTAAACAACATTTCGAGGTGTAGCTCAGTTTGGTAGAGTGCTTGGTTTGGGACCAAGATGCCGCAGGTTCAAGTCCTGTCACCTCGACCATAGAAAAAACCGCATTAGAAAGCCATTTTTAAGCTTTTTAGTGCGGTTATTTTTTTTGCCTTTTATCTGCTAAAATATGTTAAAATACAAGAAAAACGGTTAAAAATGTTAGGCAAATGCAAGGCAGAAAAAAGTTGTGATATTCACCTCACCTTTAATTTGTAAACTGTATCCGTGAGCTTGAAAGAATCGCAAAAGAAAATAACAGCAAATAACAAACTCCCCTCACCTATCTTCAATGACAGTGTGAGGGGAATATTTTTGCAATTATGTGTGTTTGAATTTTAGATTAGCCGAGTGCCTTTTTTGCGTTGGCAATTTTGTTGTCTTTTGCTCGAATACCGTCATTGATGAGATGATAGATAGCATTGATGGTCTTCTCGCCAACGATACCGTCAACTGTGACTTTACCTGCTCTCTGTGCCTCTTTTACAGCTTTCAAAGTGCCGTCACCAAAACCGTTTGAATTATCGACTTTCGTCTTGATGATTCTCATATTGTATAAAGTAATCAACTGCTTCTTAAACGCAAGTGTTGCCGTATTGTGTGCGCCGTATTTAATCATTTCCTCATTCTCCTTATTTGATGTTTTACCGCCGAGTTGTGCGGTTACTTCGTCTGCAAGATTGCCGAGCCTGTTATAGAGCCAGTCACCAGGGCAAGATTTATTTGCAAACCACCTATGTACAGTCAAGACCATTTCGCCCGACTTCGGCGAATAATTTAAAGTCTTGTCCTCGTTACCAAACCAAAGCAGTTTAGTCTTGCCGTTACGCTTGCAAATGTCAACGCAAAGTGCAATAAGTTTGTTGTACACTTTACTGTTCATGGTGTACGGAGCTACTGTGTCGCTTGCACATTCGATTGTAACTGCACGCTGGTCATTGGCATTGCTTGACGAACACCAAGAACGATTACCTTCATCAACGCAAAGCAACACTCTGCCGTCATAGCCGATTCCGTAGTTACAGCTTGCCTCACAAGCTGTGTTCATAAAGATGTTGCCGAGGGTTTCGACACTGCACTGACCTACTACACAATGCGGAGTAATACGGTCGATACTGTGTGTGCGTTTACCGCTGTGGTTTGGGCTTAATTTTGTGTAATTAACAAGTTTTGAATTACTCATAATTATTCCTCACTTTCGCAAATAATTTTTTTGTTTTCAAACTTTTTGTATGCGTCAAGATACATTTCGTTTTTATCGCCGTTGTAGGTGCATTCGTAATACATCCCGTCGTGTAATGTTGTGCTGATAAGGCATTTATGGTTTTGCAAAGTTTTACACGACCACACTACAAAAGTGTCAAAATCAGGTGTATCATCTGACTTATCTAAGTGATTTAACACATACTTGTTTACCTCTGATACTGCAAGTTTAATAAAATTTGCATTTGTCATAATCATTCCTCGCTTTCGTCTGTTTTGTTATATTTATAAGCTGACAAGCCGAGCAGAGCGCCTAAGAAGGTGTCAACGGCTGTGATAGTGCCTACAATCTGTTCGCCGTATGGCAAGCCCCAAATGCCTGCTACGGCAAAGTAAAGTGTACCGATTGCAGGCAGTACGATAAGAGCAATGTATTTAAGTACATCATAGATTTTGTTTGTCATTTTCATTATTATCATCCTTTCAATTTAAATCTTCCGCCGAATGTGCCGACTGGTTGAGGTACTTATCAATCTTATTGATAGCCTCGGTAACTCTGCCGTTACAACCCTGCTGTTTCAGACCATCAAGACACGCACGGAGTGCATACATTGTCAAGGTCTGCTCACCTTTGATTTTTTTGATTTCAGCGTTCTGCTTTTTGTTGTTTTCGATAAATTTAAAAACACCAAATACAACACCGCCAATTAAAGCTAACGCAGATATGATTTCTGCAAGCTGTACAATATCAATCTTCATCGCTTACATCTCACTTTCGACAGGCTCGTCAACGGTTGGATTATCGCCCCAAACTGCCATAACGGCATTGTAATATTCGTCTGACAGCACCGTTTTAAGCTGTTCTCTGCCCGATTTGCTGTTCATGTATGCGTTGCGGATGTTTCCGCCAACCTGCATTTCTTCACCGTTGAAGGTCAAAAACTGCTGTCTGAGTACCGAAACGCTGTCCTTTGTGAGCATATCGAGTGTGATTTTTTCTTTAAGTTCCATTATTTTTACCTCCGTTATTTAATTTTGTACAAGCAAATCACATTAATTTGCTCGCCGTCTGCAAATGTGTAAGCCGTCTTATCCTGAGTCGAAAACTGTAGCCAAGTGTTATTTTTCGGAATGGCAAATTTAAAGAGCTTGCCAAGGTTTGAAATACCGACACAAAAAACATTGTCCTCGGAAATACATTTGTACGGCAAATCAATCAGCGGACACATGCTATTGCCGCCAAGAGATACTGCGTTCATTTTGACCGTTGCACTGACGATTACGATGTCACCAATCGTCTTATATGTACAGTTTGCACTTTTGATTTTATCGGTGACGGTTGAATACGGTGTGAGTGTTGATGTACCACTTTCAATATTTGACGAATCGTATTTAGTTGCCAAGGCGGTTTTATCGGCTTTAACAAGTAGAGCGCTGTAAACCGCACCGCTTGTGAGATAACACGGGCTGTTATTTTTGGGTTCGCTGTCGAACGGCATTGAATCAAGCTTTCGGGCAATACTCTTGTCTGTTTTATCAAGCCTTGCTCCAAGCGAATTTTGACCGCCTCTTGCCGTGGCTATTTCGGTTTCAAGTGCAATTGCTCCGTCTGTTGCCCGTTCAATCCCCTCGTCCATATGGTTGAGGTTGTCGGCATTGAGGGGCGGAGCAGAGCCGTTCACAAAGACAATTTTATTGTATTTGTTCATTTTCTTTTACTTCCTTTCCTAATCGTTTTTCGCCCTTTGATGTGAGGGCAGTTATAAAACCGTCCATTTTCTTATTGAACACAAATGTTTCGATTGTCGGCAAATCTTCAAACGGAGTTTTAATTGTGTACTTATCGCCTGCCTCAAGCCACCAATACGAAAACAGCTTAATTTTTGTCGGGCGGTATTTATATACATCACCAAAAAAATTAACAGAATTATATTTTGTGCCGATATCACTTGCTGTTGTTCTGCACCTCATCAAAATGTTATCGGAAACATACCACGAAAAATCGTTACTGTTGCCATACAAATACGCTTTTTTATCAGCAAACTTAGCACTGTACATACGGATAGGCTCAAGTTCGTAATCTTCAAAGGATAAATCTTTGTACGAATCGATTGTTTCAACGGAAGATTGAGAATACAGCCTTTTAAAACGCATTTTTCCGTCGGCATCTATAACGGCAAAGCTCAAAGTTAACTCTGCATAAGCTTGGATTAAATCTGACAAGGTAATGTCCTTTATAACCTTTTCCACGCAGGTATCGTCAAATTTCAGCGGTACACTAAAGACAGATAAGCTCGGCGGTGAAACCCCTGTAATTGCATAATCTTTGGCAAATTCTGCGATTATTGAATAAAAGCTCTTAAAATTATCGTCTTTTTGATAGTGCGCATAACCATAAGCAAAACTGCCGTCCTCGTTCTCTTTGCCTGCAAACCACAAAGACATATCCACCTTTGACATATCATAAAAAGCGTCATAGGCTGTGATTTTGACGATGTTACGCTGTTTTTTATCTCTTTGAGCCGACTGAATTTTACCGTAGAAAACAGGACATTCAACCGTTCCTGTTTCAGCAGGACAAATAAGAGTATTTGACGGGTACAAATCATCTGACGGATACAGCTCTGATTCAAGATATGTTGCCGTTATGATGACCTGTACCGTCTTTCCTATCAAAGCCGAGCAATCATAATCAATGAGTTTCACGCTCATTTCAGAGGCTATGCAACCGCCGAATTTCAATTCTTTTTCAACGATTTCATTTTCAAGCGAAAAGCTGTCAAGCACGATACTTTCACCTGTTATATCCTCAAAACTGCCGTCAGGAGAATGCAGAACAACGGTGTTGTAAAGTGTGTTTGTTTTCAGCTTATCAGCAATTTCTTTAGATACAAGCATTTTTAAGAATCACCCCTTAATACTCAATCAGCTCAACAGTAATCGGCTGATAGGTTATATCATTCTTTTCGGCATTCATTACGGTATATTCAATATCAGGAATATAAAAATAAGAGGTGTAATAGCTGTTCGTTTCATCGTTCCAATAAGTTACCCTGCACTTTCTCTGTAACTTATTCGCCATTGAGAGGTTGATAATCGACTGAAAATCAATCTTTTCGTCAAGATGAAGAATGTGAGTTGAAAACGAAATTTTTGTTTTGTAATTTGGCAGCGTTGCCCTTTGAAGCGTACCGTTCTGATCTCGTTCCGCAGAAGTTTCAAGTCGCTGATTCGGAGTTGATGAAAATGCGGTAATGTACTTATTCGGCATTATGTTGTTGCCGAATTTAAGCAAATAGCCGTTATAATTTGACATATCATCCCCCCCTTTATGCAAATGCGGATTTACCGTTGTGTCTGCGTCTGTAAAGCTCATCCTGTCTTATCATTTCTTCAAAAAGCGTTGAACCCTCAAGCTCGGCAGTAAACGAATAAGTGTTGCCGCCGTTATTGCGAAAGATAATGAACATTTCATAAATGCGTTTAAGCAGGTCAAGAATTTGTGTGAGAATCACTGTATCCTGACCGCCCGAATTGTCGAGCATACCCTGTAACTTGTTAAGAGGGGAAATAACCTCAGGGTTACCGCTGTTAGCGCCTGCGTTATCGCCGACAACCGCAAGTGTCGGAGCTTTAACAATACCGCCTTTTGCAAATTTTCGTGCCGGTGATTCCGTGGGTTCTTCAAATCTCGGAATAAGAGGCGGATTTTCAGGCATTGAAAAGCTCCAATCCTGTCCAAATGCCGCGCCGATAACACCCGCAATTCCGCCGATTGAATTAACAACACCCGAAACGAAATTATAAATGCCCGTCCACAACGCATTTATGCCGTCAATGATAGCGTTTATAATAAACTTAAACACGGCACAAATGCCGTCCCAAATACCTTTGAAGAAGTCGTAGATACCCTGCCATGCTTTTTTCCAATCGCCTGAGAAAACACCTGTAATGAAGTCAATAAGACCGCCGAATGTTTTCTGTATAGAGGTAATCAACCCACCGATAAATGTAAACACATTATCAAACACCCTTTTTACGGCATTGAAAACATTCTGAAATATAGGTCCCCAAAAACTGACAAGCCAGTTTACAAACGGTGACAGGAAGTTATTCCACACGGTTGAAACACAGTCTGCAACCTTGCCGAAAAAGTTTATTGCACCTTCAAAAACAGGCTTCAGCCAGTTTTCCCAAGCTGACTTTACGATTGCTACGATAAAATCCCACGTAGGCTTAATCCATTGATTGTAAACATTCATCAGGGTTGTGCCGATATTGGTAAACATATTGCAGACATTCTGAAAAATCTGCTGTCCGTTGCCGTTCCACCAATTACTGATAATTGTTCCGATATCTCCGAAAATCTGACCGATAAAGTCAAACACATCTGCAAACTGCAATTGTAAATTTTCAAGAAATTCTGTGATTGTTGCACCGTCATTTTCAATCCATTCAACAAGGCTTTCGGTTGCGATTGAAAACGCACCCGAAACAACTTCGCCGACTGAACCCGCAAAGGTTGTAAGACCGCTTAAAAGATTGGAAATTGATTCTTCCATTTGAGGGCGAACATTGTCAATTGCATTGCCTGCAAGTGTACCGAAATTATCAAAAAAGATTGAAAGGTTGTTATAGCCGTTTGTAAGATTGTTGCCTATGGTGTCGATAAAGCCGATAATCTTTTCCCTGTCTTTTGAAATCCACTTAGCAACACCGCCCGAAATGGTCTGAAACGACTTTCCGCCGATTGTCGCAACCGCTCCGAATGCAGAGCCGATTGCCCCGAGTTTTGCAGAACCGACCTTTTGCATTGTGCCGAATGCCTTTTTAACTATGGGAACAGCATTATCAAAAACGGTCTTGCAGTTCTTGCCTATAGCTGACCAGTCAACCTTGTTAATACCTTTCTGTACATTCTCGACAAAGCCTTTGAATCCGCTTTTTTCGTATAGATTTTTGAATGCCCCCGAAAGGTTTTTGCTTGTGTCCTTGACAACATTCTTTGCAACAGCTCCGCCTGATGAACCGCCTGAAGAGCTTTTTGGTAAGGAGGTGTCTGACTTTGAAGATGAGCTGTCAGAGCTTGAAAGCACATTCAGCTTATCAAAGCCCGCAACACTTCTCTTTGCTTTTTCGGAACTTTTCTGAACATTATCAAGTGACTTTGAACTGTCATCTGCCGTATTCGTAAGGCTTTTGGCAGAATCGGACGCAGATTTGATATTGCTTGCGGTGTTGTTGCCTGTATCCCAGCCGAAGACCTTTGAAAGCGATTCAACCGCACCTTTGGCATATTCCGTTAAAGTCGCAAGTGCGGAACTCAACCGCTTTACAACCTGAGTTGCCACCTGAAGAATAGGCTGACCGACTACGGCAAGGAGCTGTTTCCAACTTTCTCTGAGGTTGCCCGTTACATTCTCCCAACCGTCTGCTTCACGGCTTGCCTGTCCCATAGCACCCGAAAGCTGATTGGCGTCCTTGACCATTTGCAAAAGCGTGAGCTGTTTCTGCGATTCCGACAAATCCGTAAATGACTTGCCATACAGCTTATTAGCCGCCGCATTTCGTGTGGTTTCAGTACAGGACAAACCGAGTGCGGCATCATTTTCAAAGTTGCCTTTGAGAAACGATTTCAGGCTTTCTGCGGTGTCTTCAAGCGAACGGTCGTAATATGCGGCACTGTCGGCTGTTACCTGTAAAGCCTCCTGCATCATACCCAAAGCACTTGAACTGTCCATACCCGTAGTTTTGGCAAAGGCATAAATGCTTGTGCCGACACCCTGTAATCGGGTTTCAAGAATACCGCTTTGATCGGCAACGCTCTGAATGGCTGATTCTGCCTGCGACTGCATTGTGCCGAAAGTCTGCTCAAACTGTGAATTTGCCGCATTGACTTCCGCAGCCGATTCAATGCACTGCTGACCGAACTCCTTGATTTTGGCAACGGAAAAGGCGGCAACCACAGCCGCACCGATTTTCTTAAACGAGGATGAAACCGAATTGCTTAATTGCTCACCGCTGCCTTTGATGTTTGAAAACTCTTTTTCGGTTTTCTGAGAAACGCCCTCTGCAACCTTTGAAAAGGACTGTTTCATATCAGTGCTTACATTTTCAAAATCTTTTGAAAGACTTGAAAACGCCGAATCAAACTTTTTGGTAATTGAATCGGAAATCTTATGCAATGTTTTTGAAATATCATCACCTGTCAGCCTGACATCAAGCTCAATTTCACCCGCCTTTGTCGCCATATTCACCACTTCCTTTCATTTTAGATTTTTTAAAAACAGGCATAAAAACAGCGCACACCGCTATGATGTACGCTTAAAAATTTTGCAAAAGAACAGCCACCCCATTTGGAGTGGCTTTTTGTTTTAGTTGTTGAGTTCGTAGTATTTGATGTCGATTTTCGGAAGTGACACATTGTTGCCCATTACGGTTTCATATGTATAGTCGCCGTCACAAGTTCCCCAGAATGTGATTACATCATCTTCAAGGAGTTTGTCCGCACCGTCAGGAATTTCTACAGTTGCGTAGATTGTATCAGTCCACAATGGTTCATCAAGATACTCATTTTCTTCTTTGGTTATATTGATTCTCAGGTCAACCGAATCGCCCCAGCCTTCCTGAACCTGAATAATCTGACCTTCAAACTTGTAGTCATTACCTTTGTACTTGTCAGGGTTTCTTGAAAGAGTTTTAAAGTCGACTGTTTTGCAACCGTCTTTAAATTCTTTTTCAACCTTCTTCGGGTCTTTAGTAGGCTTTTCTGTTGCAACTTCTTTTGTGGTCGGTGCTTCTGTCGCTTTTTCAGTTGCTTTTTCTGAACTCTGATTTGCAACAGTAGTTTCCTGCTTTGATTTGTTTGAACCGCTGTTACCGTTAATTGCACCGTTTACACCGCCAACAATCATAATAGCAACAACGATAATAACCCAAAAATACCAACGCTTGTAAATTTTCTTCTTTGCATTTGCAGGATTTACGGTTGCCGAGGTTGAATCGTTTCCGCCAAATCCTGCACCGCACTTGTCGCAAAATTTTGCATCGTCCTTTAATTCGTTTCCGCAATGTGGACATTTCATAAACATACACTCTCCTTAATAAATTTGTTAGTGTATGTTACATTTTATCACTATATATTAACATTGTCAAGAATTTTGTAGATACAGCGAAAATTATGTACAAATTTACAGATTAGCGAAGAAGTTTTGAAATTCTGCAAGAACGGTGTTCATATCTTCGTCTGAATAGTGCTTTACATTTCTTGACCGCCATTTATTGCGGATTTTATGCTGTGACGAAGTAAAGTTTTTCAAGACCTCTTTGTCGGTTTCAAGGCGAATTTGAACCGTTCTTGCAAGCGGTGTTTCGGGTCCTAAGCCTTGCAGAAGTGAGCAGAACTCATTCCAACTCATTTTTGCAAAATCCTTTGAATAAATGCTGACCCCGTACTCCGAGCGAAAGCTCGACACGATTAAATCAAAGTCATCAATCAGGTCGTAGCCGGGGTCTGAGCTTCCCCCTCGTCAGTCAAATCGCCTGTTGCAATTTTGGCAGATTCGCTGATAAGGGCGTTGAAATCGTGCATATTCAGCTTTAACTTTTCAATCTTTTCTCTCTCGGATTCATCAAAAAGAAGATGATACATTTCGATAACATCTTTACTTTTACCGTTGCCGTCCTCAAAAAGTGCCGCAACTTTGAGCATTGAAACTGCGTCATTGTTGATTGCAAGGTCAACATTTTTAACTCTGACACTCGGCTTTTCCTCAAAATTAAGCTTGTCTGTAATATCAATTAACTTTGACATAATCGTTCATTCCTTTCGTTTTTTAAGCGGCTGCTGTATATACGGGTTTGCCGTTTGACATAACTTCAAATTCAAGCGGAGCAACACCCGTACTTGCGCCTGCACCGTTTGATGTAACGGATACAACTGCATTTTTAAAGAGGACGGTTGCACCGTTGGGGAAGGTCCACATAAACGAAACTTCTGTCTTTCTGCCGTTTTCAAATGCAAGGGCGGCAATCTGGTCATTGCCTGCGTCACCGATTGTACGCTTGCCCTTTACCGAAATTGTGATTGACTTTGCTGTCATAAGCCTTGACTTCCAGCCCTCGTTTTCAAAGGCTGTCCATTCCTCGACGCCGTTGTCAAATGCAACAGAAAATTCTTCGCAGTTAGCAATATTTGTCGTGGCGGATTCTGTTCCTGCCTTGCCAACCGCAAACTGATTTTCATAGCACGGGAATACTCCCGATTCAACTTTTGCCATAAAATTACTTCCTTTCGTAATAAAATTTAACTTCAATGACCTGCTCATACACACCCTTGTCATCTGTTCCCACATCAACGGGTTCTTCCGTGAGCAGTTCGATTATATAGATTTTGTGTTCCTTAATTTCAACTTTTTTAATGCCGTAAAGCGTTTCGTAAAGTCTGCGTGCAAACTCCTCGGTTTCTCTTGCGTTGTCGGTGTAATGGATAAGCAAAGACACGCTTATTGTATTGTAGGTGCTTTCACCGCCGATTGCCCTTGTGGGTGTTCCCGACTGCTTTAATGAATACACACCGATTGACCTGTCCTGCTTGTTGTCAAGCTTGCCGATGTAATAATGCTCGGCTGAGGTAACGCTTTTGAGCCAATCTCTGATGTCCGATAAGTAAATCAAAGTCCTGTATTTCTCCTATATATTTTAGTGAATGTTTGACTGCAAAAATTCTGCCGTGTACCGCCCTCAAGCCACGGTGAGAACCATTTACCGCCGGCGTCAATGTTTTCCTCACGGCTGAAATTATATTCGGGATGAAAATACAACCGCCTTGCATACGGAGTGCTTGACACTATTTTAACCGTGCCGTTCCAACTCTGCGCACAATCTTCAAAGGTGTTTTCGTTCTGAAGATTACCCGTATCAAACGGCATTCCCTGCGTGTTTTTCACCTGTTTAAGAAGTGCGTCACCTGTCTGTTCAAGAGCCTGTTGCTTTGCCCTGTCAAGCTGTTTTACAACAGGCATATTGAGTTTGATTTTTGATGATACCGAAAATCCCATTAAATCACATCCAATTCCGTAAAATTAACTTTGCCGTCGGGGTTGCGGTGTTTTGTACCCTGTACGATGTTTCGTTTTACGCCGTCAAGGATTACAAAGCCACCGCTTAAAGTGGGGCTGTCGGGGGCAATGTCGCCGTCAAAAAGCAAGACAGCCGACACCTGAACAATTTTCTGCTCTTTGGTATAGACCGTCTTTGCCTTTGACTGCACATTGCATACAGCATTGCCTCCGCAGCGGAGATTTGACGGATAAAGATTTTCGGAGGGATACAGGTTTTTGCACTCAAATGCGATAACAGGAGAGCCGTCCTCGGTTATTCCCTCACCGTAGATTGTGACTTCGACAGGAGTTTTGCAGAACTGCTTTTTTACAAGTGACGGAAATTTCACGGTTTTCACGCACCTTTCAGATTGCAGGATAACAAAGTCCTGTTGATTTTAGCAACGCATAGAGGTCGGCAGGAATTGCCACTCCGCTGATACACATTAAATTCCAGCTTGCGCCAAATTCCATTGATGTGCCGTTGATTGAATAGCTTTTCAGGTAGGAAGAAATCATATCGGCATTTTCTTCTTCAAAAGCAGTAAGTCTGCTATGCACTCTGCTGATGATTCTCTTCTGCATTTCCGAAAGTTTTTCAAAATCAATGCGGTTAAAAGTCAGAACATCAATGTGTTCGGCAGAGATAATACTGTTTTCATCTCCACCCTGATGTTCAATGTAATCGGCATACATTACGCAACCGCCGTTGTGTCAACATCGGCATAAATGCTGTCAATTTTGCCGTCCTTGCCGTTCGGGAATACGAATGTGTCGGAAAGCGAACGGTTCTGATAGAGCCAGCCGTCACCCTCTGTGTGTGAGCCGGGAGCAAAGAAATAAATGCTTGAAATCTTCGGAACAGTCTTGCAGGTTTCACCGCAGGCAACAAGAACATTGATTTTGTGAGCACCTGTTGCAGGCTCAAAACCGCCGTCATCGGGGTTAAAGTTGAAGTTATCGTAGAAACGCTCATCGTCAATAACCTCGATGATAGGGCAACCGTCAATCTCGGTCACTCTTGTTTCAATGCCGATACCGCCCTCTGCAATCTGTGTAAGCTCAATCTTACGAGTGAACTCTGTTGACTGTTCAAGGCAGTCCATAATGTGAGATGTCACATAGGCAACAAGTGTGCCTCTTGCCTTGTATCTGCGGAGCTTGCCGGCAGAAAGAATTGTTTTGAGCTTTGAATAAGCGTTCTCCTTAGTCCACTCCGATGTCTTTGTTGAAGAATGGTAGCCGTCTGTTGCCTGAGCCTTTGCTGCAACCTTTGAGAAGAAAAGTGCGTCTGTTTCGGGAGCAACCTGTGTCTGTTCAAATGTCTTTGAAATATTCTCAACCTTTGCGGTTGCGTTAGTTTCATCAACATCTGCCTTGTCAACGAGAAACTCAATATCACGGTCGTGTTCGCAGGTGAACGGAACATCGGTCTGAACATACTTGCCCTTGTTCCAACCGCCGTTGCGATTGTGGTTCTTAAAGCCTGATGTGCTCATCTGTGTGAAGTGGAAAGTTCTTGCGCCAACCCACTTTACATTTGAAGTGATGAATGGTGATGTAAGTGTGCCCTGAACAAGAATTTCGAGCAGATCAGGGCTGAACTGCTCGGCATAGTTATTTGTGTTTGCCATGATTTTTTCAATCCTTTCTTTGGTTAAATATTAAATCTGTTCCATTTTTTGGTAGGAACATTTGCCTTTGGTTTTGTACCGTCCGATGTACCGTTGCCGTCACCGCCGATTTTCTTAACTCCTGTGCCGTTCTCGGCAGGTTTGCCCTTGAGTGCGGGGATATCGTCAAGCACCTTTTTAACAGCCTCTGTCAGCTTTTCCGCATTGACCTTGCCGTCTGTCACAGCCTTTGAAAAGTCTGCAATTTTAAGCACATACGGAACGGTTGCAATGTCAACGCCCTGTTTTACGGCTTCGAGGGTTGCCGATTGGTTGACTTCTGCCGTGAGCTTTGCGTTGTTTGCAGATTCAACTTCCGACTGCATTTTTGCAAAGTCGGGAGTGTTCTCGGCTTTCTGCTTTTTAAAAGCACCGATAGCCTCTTTCATCTCATCGGCTGACAATCCCTGCTCCTTAAAATAAGACTTCAAAACGGTGTCCTCTGTCACGCTCTGTTTGCCTGTAATAAGGCTTGCGAGCTTGTCATAATCAAAGGCAGGAGCGTTTCCCTGCGGTGTTCCCTGCGGTGCAGGTGTCGGTTCATTGGGGGTTGGTGTTGAATTTGGTTCTGCCATTTTTTTCATATCCTTTCAGTTTTTCGGGTGTCTCCCGTAATCAGTTTATAGAGTGTCTCTCTGTTTCAGTTTTGCACGGTGTCTCCCGTAGTTTAATGTCTTCGGACAATAAAAAAGCACCTTACATATTCGTAAAGTGCTTAATCCGCTTTTTCTGTTTTTTCTGTTTTAACTGCTTTGGTTCTCGGCTTTTTGGGAGCGTCAGACTTGACCTCTTCTGCAAAACCACCGTCAATGAGTTCCTTTGCTCTCTGCTCGGAACATTCAAAAACTTCATTCACAGGTCGGGTTACATAACCGTTCTGCCTGTCATTAAATGCTGTTGTTACTCTGATTTTCATTCTGTCACCACCTTTTCAATATTTTAAACTGGTCGATTTCGACCGGTTTAAATGCAATAAAAAAGCACTCTGATTTCTCAAAGTGCTGATTTGATGTATTATGTTTTGTTTTGGCAAGTTGCAGGCAAGTTAAATAATGCCGTAAATAAGCCGTTTTTCTTGTTCTGAACATATTCTCGGCAAGTTAAACAACAAAACCGCCCTTTTTACGGAGCGGTTAGATTATGCCACTATCTTTTAGATATTGCATTTTTTGTTTCTCTCTAAGCTTACTGTAAAGTGCTTCAGCATCTTTAGCTTCTTGTGGAGCATCTTCACGCAAAGTGACATTTAAACCATTTGTTACAAGGTACGGCTTAAACGCATTCCATAGAGATTTTTGTTCTTCAGTTTGTATCAATCTCATACTATCATCACCCTAAAAGTTTGCTGACTCTGTACTCATTATACACTTCATCCATAGCTTTATCTTTTAAGCATTCAAAAGCATACTCACTTATATCCTCTATATTATAACCGTTATTTATCAATTTTTCAACCTTTGGAGCATAAATTTTATTAAGGTAATCGCAATATTCAAAATAATCGTTAATACTTCCGAATTTTGCTCTGTAATTTTTAGCGTCTTGCCAATGAATCAGTTCGTGCAGAATTGTACTCAATCTGTCTTGCGGACAAGCCAAGTTTTCTTGTAAGCCTGACAAATCACTTGTTGAAAAGTATGCTGAATTGACATTTAGAACATTTTGCATTGGCATATATGAAGCAATAGCATTTACTCGCATTTCTTCGGGAGTGACAATACAAATTTCAGGCTTTCCGCTTGTTTCAACCTCTCCGAGCATATCAAACGCTTTTCTCACTTGCATATCAAAATTATGAAGTTCTTTTCGTTTTAGCTTTACCTTATCTGAAATATAAACATTGTCACACAATGTATTTGCCTTGCGGGTATCAATTGTAATTGTTTCGCCCTCAATTTTGCGTTCAAAAGTTTTTGATATATCTTCCTTAAAAACAGGTCTGTAATATTTTTGTTCATCAGTCTTCAAAGAAAATTGTTTCGCCTTTTCTTCAAGTATATTCGCCCTATCGTGCCACTCATCGGCTCGGGTTTGGACAATGCGTTTATTGTCCTCGTCAAGACTGTATTCGGCACGGCGGTCAAAGCGTTCTGCCTGACGCTGTGCATACTGCTGTTTTTCCTCTATTCCTCGCTGACGGTCAAGCTCTTTGATTTCATCTTCAGACAGCGGTGCGTACAAATCATCAAGTTCGGGATAATATGTACTCGTACTGTCCTTGCACCGTGGGTGAAACAGACCGTTCTTGATTGCGGTTGAGAGGAGCGGATAGTTTCCGTCTGACTTTTTGCCGTTTGAATAAACATCGTCAATAAACACCTTGCCGATATATTTTGCACAATCGGGGCAGCCGCCCTGTCTTGAGTTCACAACAACGAGGGATACTCCCCATTCGGCTCGCTTTTCGCCCTCACCACGCAGATAGGCTCTTTTGTTGGCTGTTTTAACCGCCATATCCGCATAATCCGAGAGCGTGTGCCTTGCACCATTTTTGTATTCCACACAATTTAGACCTGCGTTGAGCATATCTTTACACGCCATATCAACGGCTTTTTCGTATGTAACCGCACCCGTGTTCATTGCAACCTGTGCGTTAAAAATCGCCTTGCGGTACTTGTCGTTGCTCATACGCAAAACTGCCGTTTCTGCCCTCTTTAAATCGTCTGTGGTCGATTTTATGAGTGCGTCAAGTTTACGGTCATTCACCTTAAAAAACTCGGCTGTGCTGTGTGCTGACGGCTTTTTCGGGGCTTTGAAACCGTCCTTGACAGCTTCAAGAATTTCTGCCTCCTGACTTGCATTTCCGTCAGCTTTGGCGGTGCGAATCATCTCTTCAACCTTGCTGTTAATGTTTTTGAAACGCTTGCCGAATTTCTTTGCGTTGTGCTTACGGTACTCTTCAAGACTTTTGAGCTGTTCAGCCTGCCATTGTGTCCAGTTGTAACCCTCTTTGGTTTCTTCGGCTCTGTGACGGCTGAAATTTCTCATCATGCTGTCAATCAGTTCATCTTCGATTTTTTCAAAGGCTTCTCTGATATTGTAATCACTCATTGTTTACCTGTGTATCATTCTGTTCGGGATTGCTTTCGGTTTTTTCTGCATTATTTTCCGCATTTTCTTCATCATCTGCGTTATTGTCAGGTTCTTCTGTGTCGGTAAGGTCCACATCGTCAAGCTCCGATTTTTCTTCTTCGCCTGCAATGCCCTGTTCTTCCTTAATTCTCTGCACCTCTTCGGCTTTCCAATCCTCCGACTTGCTGTCGCCGTAAAGCTCGTCAACCGAGGTTTCAACTGACATCAAACCGCCCTGTCTTGCTTTTGACACGGTTTCAACCTGACTTTCAAAGCTCGGATTTGCATATTCGCCGAAGTTTACGGATACTTCCAAGCCCTCAACAATACCCTTGCCGTTAAGTTCACCGTCTGCATTGAGTACAACTGCAACAAGGCTTTGAAGTGCGTTCTGCGTAATTTTCACAAGGTTCTGCCTTGTGTAAAGGGTTGTCTTTTCCTTTTCACGCTGAGCGTCTGCATTATCAAGCTTCTTCGTGTCAATGCCGAGAGTTGACGGCGATATAATACCTTGCAAACAGAGGTCGAGGGCAGTAATGTATGAACTCAAATAGCTTTCGTGCTGAATCTGCGGACTTTCGGTGTAAATCCTGTTGCCGTTGCCGTTTTCAGACATATCGTTGCCCACGGTGATAAATCGGTTGTCAAACGGATTTGGCGATATCGGCTGACAGGTTTCGGGATTTCTCGGAACAAGGCAATCAGGCACATACTGCTTTGTTCGGCAGGCTCTGAGTGCGTCCATCCACTGTGACCACACTTCATCAAGGCTGTCGAAAGCGTCTGTTTTTATGCCGATAATGCCCGCACCTCTGCCCTTGTGGCACGATTTGCCGTAAAGGACAGGTACAGCCCACATATATGATTCGTCAAATGTAACGCCCTTTGAATCAATCCACGAAAGAGCGTCAACCGTGTGCAGGTCAATCTCTTTGCCGTTGTCATCATACAAAGCATAGTGAATATAGCCGTAACCGTATGTTTCTTCAAAACGGTAACGGCGGTGTTTTTGCGTGTAATCGGTGTAAAACTTAACCTCTCGGATTCTGCCGCGCACATATGTAAAGTCGATGTTTTCGGCAGGATACCATTCAACAATCGGAACGTCTGATACAGCCGTGTCGAAGCTGACCTTAAAAGCACCGTCACCGACAACACATAGGTCACGGAGCATTTGCTTAACCGTGTCGGATAGCTTGTTCTGCTTTTCAATGTCTTCCCAACGCTCTGCATAAGCGGTTGAATTTTTGCTTGTAACATCTGTGCCGTTGTAGTCGGCAATTACGATATTCACAAGCGTTTCGCAGATGAGTGCCGGCAAGCCCGTGTGTATTTTACGGATTTCAAGCCCCTTTGTGCTTTTTGCCGCCCAAAACATAGTTTTGTTTGTATCAATCTGCCTGTACAGCTCCGCAAGCTGTCTGCTGTTGCCCCAATACCAAATGCGATTGATAAAGCACTCGGTCAGATGATTGCTTGTTTCGGTGACTGTAATTGTTTTGTCGCTTGCAGGAGTAATCTGCAAAAAGTTTTTAATTCCAGATCTGATAGATTCAGCCATTCTGTTAATCAGCCCCATTTATTTCACTTCCAATAATATTTTTAAACGGCAGCCACGCATATTGACCGCTGTTAATGCAATGGTCGTGACCGTCCTCAGGTGTGTTGTCTTTATCCTCTCGCCAGCTGTAAATTTCAAACTCGGCAATCGTGTTTTTACAATGTTCAAGCACAAAATAACAGTCGGTGGCAAGCCAGCCGAGTACAAGATTGATTCGGTCGATAATCTTCGTTTTCTTCCATGCATTTGCAAAGTCATAGACACAGCCGTGCTGTCGCTTATACTTTTGAAATTCGGTAATAGTCGCTTGGTCGGCGCTGTCAATAAAAGCCGTGCGTGCAAAGCCCCATTCATCACGGTTGCGGTCAAGAAAATCAATAAAATTCTTCACCGTGTCACTCGGGGCAATAGGTGTTTGCATTTCAGCGTTGTTATAAACTCTTTCATCAAGCTGAACACACTTGCCGTGATTGGTAATGCCGTAAAATGTCATTGCGATAGTGTCAGGCGACTTCTGCGAATAGGCGGTATCAAGACCTGCGGTGAACTGAACAAAGTGTTCCGACTTGCGGTTACAGTTCAAAAACTTTCCTGCCCACTCTTTTGATTTGATATGTCTTGCCCTCTCAAAATTCGGGAACACAAGACCTGTTGCTCTGCCTCGCAAACCTAAGATTTTATTTTTATAGAGCTTTGTACCTTTCGGTGCAGAGTTCTTTTTCTTTTCAATCTGTTCAGGTGTAAGACTTAAATTGTCGGCAAAAGAAAAGAACCAATACCGCCAATTCGGTACAGGTTCTTCGGTAAGCTCCGCCGTAATCTCGGGAGGAACATCGTTTTCATATTTTTTAAAAGGACGGGAGCGGTTGACAAACTCCTTATACACAGGCAGGCTCGGATCGTCGGGATTCAGCGTTGCAAGCATATAGTCATTACGGGTTGACATCTCTCGGATAAACTCGATATCGGCGGTGTTGATTTCGTCAATATAAACGCACCCAAACTGCGCACCGAGAACCATTTCCCACTTATCCCGACTGCTGTAACCGAGAATATAGATAATTTTGTCCTCAAACTTGATATGCGGCAGCTTGTAGTCCTTGTCGCCGTTGCCGCAATAGACAGCGTTGCGGTGCAAGTCAAGAATACCGTTGTCCTGCTGAATTATAGTTTCCTCAGCCTTGCCCGTAGTTTTGGCGGCAATTGCGTGAAGCTTCTTCGGCGACTGCGACACCATTCGCATAAACTTAACGCCTGCTCCGACGGTAGTTTTGCCGGACGCTGTAGTTCCTTCAAGAAATTCAGCCGACACATTTGTTGTGTTGATAAAGTCGATATACTTTTGTGACAACGGGAATTTGTTACTCACTCAGTCCCTCACCACCCAACTGTCTGAACACATCTGATAGCTTTTCGGACTGCTCAACCTTTGCGTCAACCTTAACGGTGTATTCACCCGTCATCTTGTTGAGCGTGTCAATCGCCCTTATTCTGTCGGAGGTGTCCTGCCCGTCATTCCTTGCAATGTCGGACAAAGCAACCTGTCTGTCCTTTGCACTCATAATGCGCTCGTCCTTGAGCTTATCGGAAAGCTCCTTGATGTACTCTGCAACTCTCACATTCTCTAACAATTTGCAGGCATTGGCATTTGCGTAATTCTCGGAATATCCCGCCATAATGGCACTCTGAACGGTGTTACCGCTCTGCGCATAATATTCCGCAAACTTCCTCTGTCTTGCATTTAATTTGTCTTTCACGGTATCACCGCCCTTTCTAAAAATAAGCAAAAGAAAAGACAGCACATTTCTGTACTGTCTTTAAACACAGGTTTCCGGAGTTGCACCGGAATCTGTAAAAACTGTTTTCCTATTTAAACTATCCCCTGCGTTTATAATATTATATCAATAAATTTCTAAATATTCAAGTGTTTTCTTTTTCTTTCCCATTTATTCAATAATACACTTACATATTTCTGTTCTTTATCAGTCAATTGACGATCTCCAATTTCATTATGTTCATAACCCAAATGGGTATGTGGCATCATTCCATTATGAGGTCTACCTTTAACGTCAATTTGTTTTATTCTTTCGCCGTAGTTGTCATAAAAAGTAACACTTTTGATGTTGCTCTGTTTGTCAAGAGTAGCATACACTCTATTTTTTGTCATAGTTTCCATAGGAGCTTTTATCGAAGTATTACCATTCATACGAATTACTTTTATTTCACCAAATTGAGCAACTGTGTGATATTCTGTACCGTACTTCTTTCCCTTATCACTTATACCGCTTGAAGAGCCTCTTCCGCCCATTATAACACCCTTTTGAATTTATTATGATTTAATTTTCTTGCCTGTTTTCCAGTCAATTCCTTGTTTTGCCAGTAATCGTCTTGCGGCTTGTGTCGATTGATTATCAGGGTGCCCGTGAGCAGTTGTTAATCTTCTTTCTGTAGGTGTCTTATCTCTAATCACACCCTTACTTACCAAAGATTTGTATTCCTTTCTTGCACTCGCACGCTTACTTGAATAATCCGCATTAGCTTTCAAGACTTCTTTCTCAAACTTTTCCTGTCCGCGCTGTGTTTTCAAAGCTCTGTTTCCTCTAAGCTTATCAACCGTATAACCACTTGAAATATCCCCAACTCCTTTTAATTTAAGGAATTCATCCTCGGTAATAGCATTTGAAGGAATACCGACTGGGTTTTTGATCTTTGGGATTACTCTAAAACTTTCGCCTCTTCCACCCATTATTTTGACCTCCTGAATTTTTCTGAAACGATTTGATGTTGATGATGTTTCCCATACATTCTTCGGGGACTCTGCCGTAGAAGATAATTGTTTCAGGCTGTAAGCGTTCAATCATTTCTTTGTAACCTTTCAAAAACAGTTCTTTTGATTCCGTACGGTTCTGCGTTCCAACACTTGATACGGCAACCGTACCACCCAAAGGCTCGCCGTCAAAACACCATTCAAAACTTTTTTCGTCGCTCCAACAAATTGTAGGTATTACCTCAATGCCGTAGAGTTGTAAATATGCACCTATCCAATGCTTGCGATAGTGGTTATAAATCTGCAACGCTGTCGGATAATCAGTGTAAAGACTGAAATCAGGCGATAATACACAACTGAATTTTTGTAGACTCTCAATATACCTGTCGGGTGTATTCCATAATCTTTGGAACTGGTAATCGTCCAAAAAGAAATGCACACCGCAGTTGTTCTGCTTACTGCTCAAAACTTCATTAAATCCGATAAAGTTGTTTTCTGTAATTTTTGTAGGCTCAATAATCGGGATGTCATATTCTCCTGCACCCTGAAAAATCGCTCTTGTGCTATTTTCGTAACCTGTACCGCATTTGTCTTTATACATCAATTTCACCTCACAACACAAAACCGCCCTCAAACGAGAGCGGTCTGTGCGATTTTTATCTTAGGAGAGTTTTACATATGTCCTGTTTGTCAAACTTTCATAATACCATTATACGCAGGGTAAGGGTGACATTCAATGACATTTCAAAATAATTTTACGAGAAATTGAACTTTTTTCGGAACGCCTGTAACGCTTCGCTGTGCAATCTCAGGGTATGCCTTACGCTCATTTCCATACTCTCGGCAATATCCTCCCACCTCTGACAATTTATGTAATACTCGGTCAAAATTGCAATGTAACGGTAATCATCAAGTGCGTTGATTTTACTGCGGATTTCAGTTTTCAACCGCACAAGATTGTCAATTTCCCGATTGATTTCAGTCTGCAGGTCTGCAATCCTGTCAACAATCCGCATAGGGTCATTCACTCCTGATGTCTTAACAGGCTCGTTCTGCTTAACCGATACCTGTGCAATATTCAGCCTAAGTTTTGACAGCTCGTGTTCCTTCGTTCTGATCAGCTTATCCGAAACCCTGACCGAATATAAATAATCTTTAACCGTCAATCCACTTCACGCTCCTCCTCGTCAAGCATACCAAGTTCCTGCGCCAACGCAACAACAGCGTTTACAATCAAATGCAAATCCTTACCTTTGATGTTACACATACGATATCTGACTTTGATAGTTTCTTCTTCATTGTCGATTTCATCAAAACTAACAACTACACCTTTATTTAAGGTTTCTATTTCGCCGTTATCGTAATTAACAGTGATATTTTTAATGCCTCTCATTTACTTTCACTTCCTTGTAAAACTCATATCTGTTATCTTTGTTTTCATCTTTTATTGCAATCGCTAAATCTTTTGTGCTTATTTCATCTAAACTGTTAATACTTTCTGTTGCTCTGTCGATTAATAATATTCTTTCACCGTTTGCAACTGCATCAAGCACATCAGAACTATAAACTGCTTCATACTTCCTCATTTTTTACGCCTCTTTCATTAATTTTCTTTGTGAAAAACTCCGCTATCAAGATACTTCTCAATTTTATCTCTTGTCATCACTCTTCGCCTCCCTCGGCAGGCATAGGCTGATTCCAACATTTAACGCAGTTATGGTCTTTCCTGCAATCATCTCTGCTTATCAGCCCTAAGTAATAAGGACATACAACTTTAGGTGTTCCGTCTATTCTAAGCTGAGCGTTCGGATAATTCTTCAAGAACTCTGTAAGAAATGTCTTTGGCGGATGCTCATCGCTCCATCGCTGTATTGCTGAAATTGCTTTTTCAGGGTAATACATTTCAAAGGTTGCACAGGATAAACCTTCACCGTTGTTATTATTACATAAAGGACAGTTAGAACAGCTAAGTTTACATAGTTCCTTCTCTGCTCTTTTCGTCATTCTCCGCTTTTCAGCAAAATAATTCTCGGTTTTTGAACAATCAATCATTATTTATCTTCCTTTCCCAATCTTTCTCCATAGTCTTGTACTTCTGCCTTGTATTTTTCCACTTTCTGTTTTTCCAAAGCCATTTAATACAAAACAATTCGTGTCTGATTTTATTTATCATTCTGTATCACTCCTTATCTCAACATACTTCGACAATGAAAGTATATATGCTTTTTGTAAATTTTTGCCCCACAAGGTTTGCCGATAACTTTATGAGGTCTTGGTAAAACTTCGTCATCTTCACAATAATATTCATCAATGGCATAAAAATCATAATATTTACTAAGAGCTGTTTCATTCATTTTCCGTGACCTTTTCTTCGTCTCCTTCAAAATTAACAACTTTTCCGTTGTCGGTGTAATCTCGTTTGTCAAATTCAAGTTTCAGCTTGTCGATGACAACCCTGTCGATATGCTCCCAAAACACTTCGTCAGTGTCGGAGTGTTCAATTATTTCGGTCATAGACTTTAGTGCCTTTGCACATCTGTCACGACCAAAGCCGAAATCTTTATGCAAGGCAAATACAATAGTCTTAAAAATTCGCCTTGTCAGGTCATTGATTTCTTTGTCCTTGACTTTCTGATATTCCCTGTCTGCAAGGCGGTTAATCTCCGCCATAGCCTCTTTTTTTAGCTTAACTGGTATTCTTGCTTTCAACGCTTTCTCTCCTTTCAAATTCACAGACAAAGCCTGTACTTACGGGCTTGCAAAACCTACAGTGCTTACAGCAGTAAACGCAGATGTACAAACCTTTTTCAGAGTACGGGCATTTCCGTATGCTACACGGATGATATTCGTGTTTACACTTGCAACACATTTGCAATTTCATTAGCAGCAATCACCCAATTTCAGATATTTTTCAATTGCTTGTTTTGCTGACCTGCTGCCATAACATACTTTGACTGCATATCCATTTTGAGATAAATTGCATAACCACTTATCTTGATGTTCCGATGTTTTGTTTCGGCCGACTTTAAGCTCAATATATAAGCCGTGATATTTACCTTTTGGCACAGCAAGGCATAAATCCGGAACACCTGCCCTAACCCCTTGCCTTTTAAGATGTGCGGCTTCGGCTTTATCTCTTCTGCCACCATTTGGAACAGCGTACAGCATTGAAAGTTCAGGATGTATTTTCATTTGCACACATTTATCCGCCCATTTAATGAGTTTACATTGCTCCTGTGCTTCAGACGTCATTTTCATTTCCTCTCGTAAAACGGTAATTCTTATTTTTATCGGCTTTAATAAAAATTTTCGGATTAGCCATTTCTGAAATTCTACTGCCTAAAGCCTCATCAATCTGCGAAATCTGTTCAAGTGATAATTCAGATGTTATGATAGTCGGCAATCCTTCATTGTATCTGTAATTGATAATCTTAAATGTAGCATTGACATCAGCTGTTGAGACAAAATCGCCCCTGCGAGTTTTAAAGAAATCATCAATGTAAAGAATTTCCGCTTGCTTATATGAATTTATGAGAGCTTCATACACCTCTAAATTACTCGATGCCTGCTTGATTTTGGTAATATCATCCTGCCAAAGCATATATTTAGGTGCTTTGCCTTTTTTGAGTAATGCTCCGACAATAGCCGTACATATATGTGTCTTTCCACAACCGGGCTGACCGCCGAAGAAGAACCAATCAGAGCATTTGTCAATGTACTCATATGCTTTATCTTTCACATATTTCTGCCAATCTGAGGTTGTCTTGTAACTTTCAAAAGTATATCGTTTAAGAAGTTTTTGAAGACCGCTGTTCTGCATTCTGTGAAGTTCATCTCGAATTTTCATACAATCACATTTGCAAGCAACCACATCATATGTAACCTGCCCGAAAGGCGTTTCGCCTGCCTTTACACGGTAAATATAGCCTCGGTTCATACATTTCTCGCACTCATAGCCAATGAGCTTACCGGGTGTTGAGTTAAACACTTTTGCTTCTTGTTCGGCTCTTTCTCTCGGAGTGAGTTCTTTAGAAGACTTTCTCGCCCGTTGGATAATTTCCTCCGCTCGCTGTGGTGACATTATTCTTGACATTATCGCTTGGATTGAATCCATATCCTACACCTCCTCTGTCTTGGACCTTATTAAGCCATTTAGTAATGAACCCTTTAATGCCGGTTCTTGTTTTTCTCCTGCTCGGATTAGCTTCGAGCCACCCCAACATCGAACGCAATTGTTGTTCTACATCAACAGCAGGATACAAAATTTTGTAGTGCTGAACATCAGATTTTGAAACTGAATAATTACTCTTATCGTTCAAAGGTAATGTAATAAAAATATTTTCACCGGCGGTGTCGGCTGCATTTGCAGACGGCATCGCATAATAATTATTTCTATTTACTTTACTTTCCTTTACTTTTCTTTTCTTTGTGTCGTTCTCGGAGAGATTATGTTCATTCTCGGAGAGATTATGCTCATTTTCAGGTATAACTATATAAGCCTTTGTTTCTTCCGTTTTCAAAAGCCAATATAATCTATTTATTGTGCGACCTCGCACGGAGCGTTTTTCGATAGCGTACATATATCGTTCTTGCATCATTTTGTTGGTCAGTATGCTCTCCCTATCAAACAGCCCGTTATCAAACAGCCCAATTCGTAAGCAAAGCTTAACTACCTGATTTACCGTATCTGATTTAATTCCACCGCTCATTCGTTTCGCTATCGTGGCAGCACTGGTTTCTTCTCGCCACTCATAATAGTAACCATTTGTTGCATAAGCTTTGGTACAAATCCAAAAAAATACTCCAAAGCCGTCCCAACCCTGTGCATCAATAAGCACATCAAATCTCTCATCATCATCGAACAAGTGAACATCCCAAGCCGCAAAGTCAAGCCCTCGCTTTGGTTGTCCAGCCATTCACTGTATCACCTCTTTCTTTTTGTATTAAGTTTCAGCTTTGTACAAAGATATTCATCAAGCTCTATACCGTAGATTTTGTACTTATCAAACAGCTCTTTTTCGTGCCGATGTGCTTCATCGTGGTGCTTTCTGCAAAGGCATATAGCTTTTAATCCTATATGTACAATCTGTTCCCTATCTCGCCCCATACCAATTCTGTCAACATGATGAACTTCACCTGGTGCATTGCATATTGCACACTTACGATTTTCAAGACAACTGTACAAGTATCTGCCTATATCATCTGTAACATTAAGCAGAGTATCTCTTGTTCCGATATTTTGGTAGAAACAAAAATCTATCAGATAGCTTATGAAATCTCTTGCTACGCTTTTTTCGCAATCAGACAGCGAAAAGTATTCAATGCCAAATTCACCGCAAAAATTAAACTTGAAATATTCTTTAATCCATTCGGGATTATCTCCGCACCAAAATGCTATATCTCTGATGATTGCGTATATTTTTCTTCGCTGTTCGGCAGAAATCGTGCGTCCGTCAACAATTCTGAGTTCAATTTCATGTACTTGTTTCTGTGCAAGTTCTCTGCCGATACGCTCATGCGGTCTTACTATTAAGTTATATCCGTCATAAGATACTATGTTCGCTGATGTAATCATACTAAGTCCTCGTGTTGGTGCATATAAACGAAGAAACTGTTATTACCCATATTTTGATACAACCATTCATCGCACTTTTCTTTGCTCAAATGTGTACGAAGAACTCTATCTTCGTACACATATTGACCTTTCAATCGTTTATCTTTTATTCGATTAAGTAATTCTGTTTTTGAGTAGTTAGCTTCTACAAGATACAAATCGTAGTTCTTAGCTGTTATATGAGCGATTTCCGATGTATCAGTTGCGTATATAACTTTATATATCCCCTGTTGAGTGTTGAAGTGTAACTTCCAGCCGATATTAGGAACATCATGCCGAAGTGGTACTGCTGAAAAAGTAATATTGCTGATTGAGTACCATTTATCCTGAGCGACTATGAAAGAATTGTATTGAAAGGAGGTATCACCTAATAAAAAAAGCTTTTTGCAAAGATAATTGGGGTAAATTATCCGAATACAAGGGTGTTCGGACAGCAGTCGCTTTAGAGTAGCAACATTACAATGGTCTCCGTGTTGATGAGTTAAAAAAACATATTTAACTCGGTCAACCACTTCACACTCAACAAGTTTGCTGAACGGCACTCCGCAGTCAATCAAGACTTGACCGTCAAGAAAGACTGCGTTGCCCTTAGAGCCTGTGCTTATTATCTCTAAATCAATCATTTCATTCTGCAAGATCATCAATAGAGAACTGTTCTTCATCCGGTTCAGATGAAGATGAATTGTAAATTTCAGGTGTTTCAGCAGGAACTTCTGCATCAATCATGGTATCGGTGTCATAATCGGGAGTTCCGTCAGCATTGATAATATGATTATCAGCTTCATATGCTGTCTGCATTTCAACACTCATAATACCCCATTTGCTTATAAGCTGTCTGAGCATTGTCTTTTTTGCCATAGCATCAAAATCCTTTGCCCAAAAAGTGTAACTTGTACCCTTATTGACATCGCTTGCATATCCGGCTGAATACTTTAATGCGTGCTGTTTCATCTTATTCTTACTCCAGTAAAGAGCCTTTTCAAAGCCATTTACATAGCGAAAATAAGCATAGTATCCGATAGTTTCGGCAGATTCACGCTCTGTTTCATCTTCAATCATTTTAATTGCTATTTCCTCGGTGAGTGGGTCCCAGCTAAGTAGTTCGCCCTCTTTTACTTCTACAACATTAAGTCTTTTATACTGACCACTACGAATAGCGAGCTGTATGTATCCACGATAGCCAAGAACAAATGTAGCTGTTGTACGCTTATTCTTTCTGTCCTTAAACGGGACCATATAATACTGACCGAGCTGTGGTGACGGAGGAAGTCCGAGAGAGTGACCGCAAAGAGCCGCCGAAAGAATTGTAGCTGCATCGCATTCTTCGAGTGCAGGATTTGTACTCACCACAGATGTGATAGCCGCCGTAAATTTCTGAATTTCCTTCGGGTCTTTCATTGAGTTTGAAAGACTTTTCTGAAAAGCCTGTGTCTGGAGCATTGACGAAAACTTCGGCTTTCTCTGCTGAATCTGATTGTTTTGATTATTATAATTACTCATAGCGTAA
>ERZ1673746.860-NODE-860-length-27413-cov-39.955443_pt1 | contig 27413 bp, 25 predicted proteins | sample MGYA00580205_ERZ1673746 | MGnify/ENA primary metagenome ERZ1673746 (study PRJEB41218, sample SAMN15661771) | gut metagenome | host: Homo sapiens | place: Canada: London | collected 2015-08-20/2019-03-30 | study: EMG produced TPA metagenomics assembly of...
CTGAAATATCGGGCGTCGATATAATTAATGAGAAATGAGGGTGTTATGAATGGATTTTTTTGATGTAAAAATCAGAGATAAGACACGGAAATATTCACGTGGTCAAAAACGTGGATTGAAAAAGTGGCGCAGAGTGGTCAGTGCAGCGCTCTGCATTGTATTATTCAGTACGAATATGATGGGAGTCGTAGCGGCTGAGGTATCTGACAAGACATCAATGACGGAAATTCCTCTTATTGAGGAGGATAACGGACAAAGCTCTGAAAGTGTTTTTTCTGATACAGATTTTTCAGAGGAAACAACGGAATATTTTGGCGAAACAGGGACGGGAGAATTTTCAACGCCTTCCGATGTTGATACAACGGAAGATGTGTCTTCCACAGAGGGGTCCACTGTTGATACAACGGAAGATGTGTTTTCTGCAGAGGAGTCCATGACTTCGAGTGACGAGAACGAAGTATTGGAACATAGTATCACAAATTGGACATGGGTGGACGAGGAGGAAATTCTTACCGAATATAATGGAGCGTGGTATCTGTCCCTGCCTGGTGCGGATATGCAGGAAATGACTCCGGATATGCTGCAGGAAATTTTGCCGGAAATGCTGCCTAAGCAGATCCGTGCAGTACTGTCGAACGACACAGAGCAGTCCAACGAAGAAACGCTGTTGGACATCACATGGGATTTTTCCGCCTTGTCGGAAGAACCGCAGGTGTTTGACATATCGGAGGAAGAGCAGCAGACATTGTACCTTTTACGGGCGGCTTTGGGTGAAGGTTACGCTTTGACAGAAGACGTCTCTCCGCTGGAAGTCTGGCTGGATGTTGGCGGTGCGGAAGTATATGCAAGCTACCCCGGTAATCGTACGCTGATAAACGGTGAAGATGAACTTGAACAAGCGCTGGCGGCACATCAGGTACAGGGTATCACACCGGCGGGGACCACTGTCAACCTGTTTGATTATGTGGCGTCCAAGGATGGCGCAGCGGAAAGTGATCTTACGAATAAAGAGCCACTTGACAGTTGGTATAGGGTTGCAAAGTCCGGCGAATGGAACAAGGGCATCAATGAAAACCGCCTATTGCTCTTTGGCGACAGTATCGTTGGCGCGGGCTATTGGAACAATGGTGCTGGTGCGGGACGAAAGTGGGCTCAGGACAACACCAACATGAAAGGCATTGTGTTGCCGACTTTGACCGATGGATATCCGGTGATCAATACAGCGGCTGCAAGAGAACCAATTGCCAACGCTGGAAGCTATTCGGAAAACCAACTTCCATTCTGTATCGCATGGGCGGCGGATGAGAATGTAAAAGCGGAGGGGGACGAATACAGAAATGCGCCTGCTTTGTCTCAGAAGGTGTTAGATAACTACAATGATGATGCTTCCTTGAATTATCTGTTCGACCTTAGTCCGAATACGTATAAACGCTCCTACGAAAATGTCGCCGGTCTGTTCCAGGTGGACGAGAACGGTTACTATTACTACGACGCCCGGAAAAACTTTGCAGAATTTAATGAAAGTGGAAATTCCTTTATTCTGTACGATGGCCCTGCAATATGGCGAACGGACGGCGGATGGGACGGCAATGGCTTCAATGGCGCCATGAGTCTTGGCAATTTCTATCCGTTCAACACAGGCAAGCAGGTGTTTGACAGCATTGACACGGATAAGAATTGCCTGAGCAGTAGTATAAGCACGTCGGACACGGAGCGGGGTCTCGATGGTTCGAAATGGGGCCAGGGACCTCTCCATAACAGAGCAACAAACCAGGACATTCTTATCAACCATCACATGGGGATGACCATGCAGGTGGATTTCACACAGCCAGAGAACGGTAAGCTGAATATGGGCTCATCCGGCAAGCAGGATATGGTCTTTCAGTTTTCCGGAGACGACGACGTCTGGATTTTCATAGACGACGTGCTGGTGCTGGATCTGGGCGGCATCCACAGCGAGCTGTACGGCACCATTAATTTCAGTACGGGGGAGGTCGTCACCGGACAGAGCTGGCGAACCGGCGGACTGCCGGACAGCCCTGGCCGCATGCCTGGCGATACAAAAACCACGATCTATGACATGTTTGTAGAAGCACTGGGGCAGGGGCAGGCGGATGCGATCCATTGGGTGACCAATGACAGTGGAGCAAAGATATTCCCTACCGGTACCGATCACAGCTTGAAATTGTTTTATCTGGAGCGCGGAAATTACGATTCCAGCCTGCAGATGCGTTTCAACCTTCAGCCTTCTCTCTACCACAGCATAAAAAAGGTAGACCAGAACGGTGATCCGCTGGAAGGTGTGATGTTTGATCTGTATGCGGCAACGGCTAACAATGGTGACAGCACCGATGCTGCCGACTATGATGTGACAGGCGATGTTATTGGAACGCTGACAACTGGAGCAGACGGAAAAACATCGTTTGCCAGAGCGGATGGTTCGCCTTTCAGCTTCACCGATCAGTATCATTCAGACGGCACGCTTTACTACATTTTGAAGGAAACCCAAACGGCTGGCGGTTATCGGGCTTTGCCGAAGGATATTGTGCTCAGGTTTGACCCGAATACCTCCATGCTGGTCGTTGCAAACCGTTATCAGACCGGCGCATACGCCAGCTTCTTTTCCAATATCCGGGAAACGGGTGAACTGACTTACGGCCAATTTGACACGAACACCGGAGTCATTGCGTCAAGCCAGACCGAGCTCGGTCTGGAAAGTAAAAGGGACGGGCTGATTGTCACCGTTCCTATGCTGCTGGAGAGTGGAATGTCCCACGATGATGTGGCTAACGACGGAAAGTGGCTGGCCATGTACGGCAGCAATACGGAAGGATATGGAGCGGTTGCTCCGGAGGAACGTACTGCCGAAGCGTGGCGTAAAGCCGTTCTAAAGGCGGCGTTGTATCAAGCCAGCGATGAGCGCTGGCCCGAATGGCGCCTTACATATAACAAGGATACCGGAAAGCTGGAGGGCCTGTTAGAGGATCTTCCGGGACGGGCAGACCGCTATGCTCTGAACAATCCAGATGGCGACATGAAAATGGTATATGGCATCCTTGAGCCGAGCGCATTAAATAAACTCGGCATTACGGGGGATACATCTGAGGAGCTTTATAATGCTCTGGAAGCCTATGTATCCAACGCAGTCGAAATGGGCGTCCAGGGAGGCAAGTCTTACGAAGCGGTGATTGATGAGATTGTAGAGAACCTGACGATCACCGGGGACGACTTTACTGCCCGCGATTTCTCTTTCCTGAACACCGATCAGTTTCAGCGGGAGTTCCGATCGATCATTTATATCCCAAACGAGCGCCGGGAGCTGCGCGTACAGAAGGTGGATGAGGACGGCCGGGGTGTGAATGGAGTTGAGTTCACCCTTACCGGTCCGGACGGCTCGGCCATCACCGGCACTACTGCCACAGTAGATGGGCAGGACGGCATGCTGATTTTCAGGCCGGATGCAAAGGAAAGTGCGGGATACGCCCAGGTGGCGTGGGCGGAAGTAGGCTCCGAGTATATTCTGACAGAGACGAGCGCACCGGAGGGCTATGAACAAAACGATACGGAAATTCTGGTAGTTGTGGGTATTTATTCGATTTACGCCGATGCCGGCACACAGGATGACGGCGTTACCGTTATGGCCGGCGTTGGTAAGCTGATGCAGACCATGACGAAGTATGCAGCGGATGATATGGTCAACATTACACTAAGGGATATTACAGCGATTGCTCAGACGCAGGAGACCGAGGCGTTCAATCTGAATGGCTGGGAGGATGATCTGCTTGAGGGAACTCAAATTCCACGCAGCATGAATTTGCACTATGGCATCAATGCAGTGGTGGACTATGGACTGCACGATGAGGACGGCGGAAAAAACATCTATCCGTTCTTCACCACGGATGTCGGCTTTTTGCGGACTCGTGTTGTACAGAACACGGCTGCGCTGCAAAGCAGACTGTACGGGGACGTCAGTAACAGCGCTAACTGGGATGATTTGAGCGGAATGGATCTCACAAGCTTGTTCAGCCTGCTGAATACAGTTGTTGTTACTGATAAAAAGATTACGTCGGAGGATACCGGAAAACTGCGGGTCAGCAAAATCGTGTCCGGGGAGAGCTTGTCCGATGAGGCGTATACTCGGAACTTTACCTTTACGGTATCTTTGAAGAATACTGACGGCTCAGCGCTGGACGGCGAATACTATTACTATGGTGAACAGCGTGCTGGTTATATCAGAGATGGCGAGATGCTTTCTCTGCGTCATGACGAGGCGCTGACGATTCTCGGATTGCCGAGCGGTACAAAGTGGGAAATTATGGAAAAGGCAGAGAGCGACTGGTCGATATACCCGAAATCCGGCATTATCAACGGCGTGATTAAACAGGACGAAACGGCCAACGCAGCGTTCATCAATTACAAGGGGGACTTATTACTCGGACGCCTGACCGTCTCCAAAACAGTTGATGGCAACGCTGGAGATAAACAGAAGGACTTCTCTTTCACAGTGGAACTTGAAGATACTTCAATCAGTGGTACTTATGGTAATATGACCTTTACAGATGGTGTTGCTGCATTTACGTTAAAGCACGGGGAAAGTAAGACGGCCATTGGCCTGCCGGTGGATATCACCTATACGGTTACTGAAACTGAGGCCAATCAGGACGGCTATACAACTTCGTCTGTTGGGGAGAATGGCATAATCACAGAAAGTGGTTCTGTTGTAGCTTTCCTGAATGTAAAAAGCAGCGGTGATCCTGTTCCTGATCCAAAGACTGGAAACCTGATCGTGTCAAAAACGGTTTCTGGCAATGGAGGTGATACGAGTAAGGACTTCCTGTTTACTGTAACGCTCTCTGATGCATCCATTAACGGACAATATGGAGATATGATGTTCCATGATGGAGTTTCAACGTTCACGCTGAAACATGGGGAAAGTATAAGGGCAACGGGACTTCCCGAGGGTATTCGATATGCCGTGAGTGAAAGCAATCATGCAGATTACACGGTAACAGCTTCTGGCGAAGATGGAATCATTGAGGATGGAAAAACGGTGATGACATTGTTTAACAATCACAAGGAGATTCCACATCAACCGGACAAACCAGACAAACCGGACAAACCAGACAAACCGGACAAACCGGACAAACCGGACAAGCCCGATACGCAGATGCCTCCGACGGAATCTTCAAAACCAGGGAATCCAACCGACGATTCACCAAAGACAGGAGATAAGACCAATGTGGCTTTGTGGCTGGCTTTGCTGGGTATTTCCGGCACTGCTATGACCACAACGTTGGCAGTGGCCAAACGGAAGCACAAAAAAAGACAATAAAAAAGATATGTAAGTCTGGCGGCGAGTCGGATGGATTGGCTCCATCCGTCCCGCCGCTTTGCATATTTAAGTAGATCACACTGAAGGAAAAACCGGCGTGACCTTTGCCACGCCGGTTTCAACGAAAATTTTATTTACTTCTTTATGAGTTTCCAACTGACAGAGCGGCTCTCACTTATTTTTCCGGGAATCTTTCATTCCGGCAGCAACATGGGTTTTGATTGCCTGGAAGCTTTCCGGACTGATCACATGCTCAATGCGGCAGGCATCCTGAGCAGCAATTTTGCTGTCTACACCAAGAAATTCCAGCCAACTGGATAATAAGGTATGGCGCTCATAGATGGTTTCAGCAATCTGGAGACCACTCGCGGTTAAGGAGATATGCCCGTGTTCATTGACAGTCACATATCCATTCTCACGGAGATTTTTCATCGCAACGCTGACGCTCGGCTTTGAAAAACCCAGTTCAGTTGCAATGTCGATTGAGCGAACCTGCGGATGCCGCTGGCTTAAAACGAGAATGGTTTCCAGATAGTTTTCAGCAGATTCTTGTATTTTCATGAGTAACTCCCCCTGTCCAAAATATTATTACTATTATAACACAGGAAAGAATAAAAACAAAGGAAAAAGCAATCTGGGAAAAATTTATCAAAACCTCTTGACATTTGGGTTAGCGAGTGCTAATCTAAACACAAGGTTAGAACATCCTAACTCAGAAAGGAAGAGATGATGATGCCTTTAACAATGGCGAAAGCTGGAGAAGAGAATACGATAATAAAGATTGGTGGAAAAGAAGAAGCGCGCCGATTTCTGGAAAGTCTTGGATTTGTTGCCGGCTCTATTGTGTCGGTAGTTTCTGAGATGAATGGAAATGTGATTGTTAATGTGAAGGGGTCACGTGTGGCAATCAGCAGAGAGATGGCCAATAAGATTATGGTTTAAATAGGAGGAAGAAAGAATGCAGACATTGAAGGATGTAAAATGCGGTCAGAGCGTGTCCGTAGTGAAGCTCCACGGTGAAGGGGCGGTCAAACGCCGGATTATGGATATGGGCATTACAAAAGGGACTGAGGTATATATCCGTAAAGTTGCTCCTCTGGGTGACCCGGTGGAAGTGACGGTCAGAGGATATGAGCTGTCCTTGAGAAAGGCAGATGCACAGATGATTGAAGTACAGTAATGTGCTGTACTTTTTTAACGGCCATGGGTTAGAAAAGACTAATTGCAGAGAAAGAAGGAGGATGTTATAAAATGTCAATTAAGATTGCACTTGCAGGTAATCCAAACAGTGGTAAGACCACTTTGTTTAATGGATTGACCGGTTCCAATCAGTTTGTAGGAAACTGGCCAGGTGTTACTGTAGAAAAAAAGGAGGGTAAGCTGAAAGGGCATAAAGATGTTGTGATCATGGACCTTCCGGGAATTTATTCCTTATCGCCATATACATTGGAAGAGGTTGTTGCAAGAAATTATCTGATCACGGAACGTCCGGACGTTATCTTAAATATCGTAGATGGTACGAATCTCGAAAGAAATCTGTATTTATCCACTCAGCTTATGGAACTTGGTATTCCGGTAGTTATGGCTATCAATATGATGGATATCGTTGAGAAAAACGGGGATCATATCGACATTAATCAGTTGAGGAAAGATCTGGGCTGCGAGATTGTTGAAATTTCCGCATTAAAGGGTACGGGGATTATGAAGGCAGCAGAAAAAGCGGTAAGTGTCGCAACAAGAAATACTTCCGCGCCGGTACACAAATTTTCACCGGAGCTTGAAAATATTCTGGAAGATATCGAAAACATGTTGGATGCTGCGATTCCTGAAGAGCAGAAACGTTTCTATGCCATCAAATTGTTTGAGCGGGATGACAAGATCGCCCAGACAATGAAAGTTGTGCCGAAGGTTGAAGACATGATTAAAAAGGCAGAAAATACTCTCGATGATGATTCTGAAAGTATTATCACCAACGAACGTTATGGATATATTACTTCTGTGATCGGAAAGAGTTATAAGAGATCAGCCAGAGGACAGCTTTCTATATCTGATAAGATTGACCGGATTGTTACAAACCGTATACTGGCATTGCCGATCTTTGCTGTGGTCATGTTTATTGTATATTATGTTTCTGTAACAACCGTAGGAACGATTGTCACAGACTGGACAAATGATGTATTGTTCGGTGAAATTATTCCACCGGCCATCGAAAACATATTGGTAAGTATTAACTGTGCGGCCTGGTTACAGAGTTTGATCCTTGATGGTATTGTTGCCGGTGTGGGCGCTGTTATTGGCTTTGTTCCTCAGATGCTCGTTTTGTTTATTTTTCTTGCATTTCTGGAAGCATGCGGCTACATGGCCCGTGTCGCATTTATTATGGATCGTATTTTCCGTAAGTTCGGTTTGTCTGGTAAATCTTTTATTCCGATGCTCATCGGAAGCGGCTGCGGTGTCCCTGGTGTCATGGCATCCCGTACCATTGAAAATGACAGAGACCGGAAAATGACGATCATGACAACCACCTTCATTCCTTGCGGCGCCAAACTTCCGATCATTGCATTGATTGCAGGAGCTTTTTTTGACGGCTCCGCATGGGTGGCAACCAGCGCTTATTTTGTAGGCGTGGCAGCAATCGTTTGCTCTGGTATTATTTTAAAGAAAACAAAAATGTTTGCCGGAGAACCGGCCCCGTTTGTTATGGAGCTTCCGGCTTATCATATGCCTACGGTCACCAATGTTCTCCGCAGTATGTGGGAACGTGGATGGTCCTTCATTAAGAAAGCCGGAACAATTATTCTTTTATCGACCATCGTTCTTTGGTTTCTGATGAGCTTTGGATGGTCTGACGGCGGCTTCGGTATGCTGGAAGCAGAACAGCTTGATAACAGTATTCTGGCATCTGTCGGCAGTGTGATTGCTCCATTGTTCACACCGCTTGGATGGGGTGACTGGAAGATGGCGGTTGCCGCAGTTACAGGTTTGATCGCAAAAGAAAACGTTGTTGGTACATTTGGCATTCTTTTTGGTTTTGCAGAAGTTGCTGAGGACGGCGCTGAAATCTGGGGACAGCTTGCAGGGAGCATGACGGGGGTTGCTGCTTATTCATTTCTCGTATTCAACCTTCTCTGTGCGCCTTGCTTCGCAGCGATCGGCGCTATCAAACGTGAGATGAACAGCGGCAAGTGGACCTGGTTTGCTATTGGATATCAGACAATTTTAGCTTATGCGGTTTCTCTGTGCGTATACCAGATTGGTACGGCAATTACCGGCGGCGGATTTGGTATCGGAACGGTTGTTGCTGTTCTTGTTGTCATCGGATTTCTCTATTTATTATTCCGCCCATATAAAGAAAGCACAAAGTTGACAGTGAATGTTAAGAAGACGGCAAAGGTATGATTTGAAAGGAGCAGAGCGCCATGGGAACTATTTTCGTTGCTGCAATCGTTGCGGCGGCAGCCGGTCTGGCGGTACGAAGCATTTATAAAGATAAAAAAGCCGGCAAGGGATGCAATGGAAATTGTGGAAACTGTAAAGGATGCCATTAAGAAGATGACCGGTCAGGCTACCGTATGTTGCTGACTTTGGAGGAAATTGGGACAATTCAGCGGGTTCAGGGATATGTAGTTAATGAATCCTATGAAAAAGCCGCGGTCTGAAAAAGTTAAGTTGTATTTCCTTATAAAGTAGAGTATCCTAAGAGAGTGTTGACGGCCTTGCGCTGCCAGCGCTCTCTTTCCATTATGGAAGAAACAGGAGGCATGATAATGAATCGATTAACAAACGGATGGAACCATTTCAGGACAATTACAAAGCATAAGCGGGCCGTTATGCAGGGATGCTTTAAAGTGGGGCTTTACAGGCAGGGGTTGATGCATGACCTGTCAAAATATACTCCGGAGGAATTTCGGACAGGTGTGCTGTATTTTCAGGGGAATCGCAGTCCAAATGCGGCTGAAAAGGAAGAATTGGGGTACTCGCGGGCCTGGCTGCATCATAAAGGACGGAATAAACACCATTATGAGTATTGGATTGATCTGGCAGTGGACAAATCCCGGGGACTCCAGGGCATGAAAATGCCGGTGAGGTATGTGGTTGAAATGTTTATGGACCGGGTGGCTGCATCGAAAATATATGCGAAAGAGGATTATACGGACAGCCATCCCTTAAATTATTATAAAAAAAGCAGGAAATATATGACAATCCATCCGGATTCGAGAAAGCTTTTGGAACGGCTGCTTATTATGCTGAGCCGATATGGTGAAGAAAAGACATTTGCTTATATACGAATGTTTGTGCTGAGCGGGAAATATAAATATTAATTGGACGAATAATTCCATGAAATAAAGCCATAATAGCTATTGTAATCTTATTAAGGAGGTCCTATTATGGCAAAGAATTACAATCAGAACAACGAAAACTATTCAACAACAAGAAACAGTGAGCGGAATGATTCCACTCAGAACACATCCAAAAACAGTGACAGAAATAGTTCTAAGAACAACAATACTCAGAATACATCTGAGAAAAATACAACAAAGAACTGTGACAGATAGTCAGAGGATGTTTGGAGATGCCGCAGCGGGAAAATACCGCTGCGGTATTTTTTTAATATTGACAAGTTGAAGAACGGCCGAACCCTTTCTTAGTTCAGGCAACCGACGGTAATTTGCGCATATATTAACATATGTAGGAATGAGGTGATTGTGTGAGCTTAGATTTTATCTCTTCAAAAGAGGTTTTAAAATATATTCAGCAGGGAGATTCGGTGGTCATTGATATTCGGGATCGAAAATCATACCGGGAGGGGCATATTCCCGGGGCACTTTCGATGCCTTTTGATGATTTCGATGAGAACGCTCCGGTGCTTAGTGGTTATGGAACCATTATTTTATGTTGTGAGCGTGGAGCGACCAGTTTACTTCTTGGGCGGAGGCTCAGTCGAAAAGGTCTTCGGGTTTTGAGTATCGGAGGCGGTATGGAAGCATGGCGGGGGCCGGTGGTGTAGTCGGCGTTTTCTTCCATATGCTGGGAATAAAATCTTCTTGCGGCAGGATAAGAAAAAGTATATACTATAGAAGTAATTAAAAAAAGGAGAAATTGTATGCCCCTCTATGAATTTACCGCACCATGTCATTTTGGCATGGAGGCAGTTTTAAAACGAGAAATTATAAATTTAGGATACGAGATTGTACGCGTGGAGGATGGCCGGGTGTCTTTTCGAGGAGAAGCCTCGGCCATTGCCCGGGCGAATGTGTTTCTGCGGACAGCAGAAAGGGTGCTTTTGTGTGTGGGTCGATTTAAAGCCTATAGCTTTGATGAGTTGTTTGAGCAGACAAAGGCCCTGCCATGGGAAGAATATCTTCCTTCGGACGGCCGGTTCTGGGTAAAAAAAGCGTCCACAACGAAAAGTAAATTGTTCAGCAGCTCAGATATTCAGTCGATTGTAAAAAAAGCGATTGTTGAACGTTTGAAACAGACTTACCGGATTGAGTGGTTTAAAGAAGATGGGGCGATATATCCTTTGAGAGTGTTTATTTATAAAGATGAAGTGACGATTGCCCTGGACACTTCCGGGGAATCTTTACATAAACGGGGATACCGGAAGCTGATCAGTAAAGCTCCGGTGTCAGAAACGCTGGCAGCCGCCATTTTGCTCTTATCGCCGTGGAACAAAGACCGGATTCTGGTGGACCCATTCTGCGGCAGCGGAACCTTCCCGATTGAAGCCGCAATGATCGGAGCGAATATTGCACCGGGGATGAATCGAGAGTTTACTGCGGAAGCATGGAAAAATATTCTGCCGATGAAAGATTGGTATGAGGCGGTTACCGAAGCCAATGATTTGATACGCGACGATATCGATATGGATATTCAGGGGTATGATATTGATGGGGATATTGTAAAAAATGCCCGCCAGAATGCCGTGGATGCGGGGGTGGAACATTTGATCCATCTGCAGCAGCATCCGGTGAGCGCCCTGAGTCATCCGAAAAAGTATGGTTTTGTTATCACGAATCCACCTTATGGCGAGCGGCTCGAAGAACGGGAAGCGCTGCCTGGCCTATACAGGGAGATTGGTGAGGCTTTCCGGCGTTTGGATTCATGGTCCTGTTTTGTGTTGACTTCATATGACCAGGCTGAGAAATATATTGGAAGGAAAGCGGATAAAAACCGGAAGATTTATAATGGTATGATCAAGACCTATTTGTATGAATTTATGGGACCGCGCCCTCCGAGACGAAAAAAACAGGAGGATTAAATTGAAGCATGTAAAACGATATTTTTTGTTACTTGCTATTATTTGTGTGACCGGCATTGTGCTGACACGGCCGCAGGTACGGTATCTGGCCGGCCAGGCGTCAGAATCGCTTCAGAGCTATTATGTGAGCGCCAGAGCGGATGCTGTCAATGAAAAAGGATTTACGCTGTCCTGCAATGAGACGATGCTTGATATAGAAAATATGCGAATGTCTTCCCAAATGCATTTAATGATGCCGCTTTCAGCTGTGGTGAATCACCTGAGGGCTTCTGTAACGGTCGGGGAGAATGGACAGTGCTTTGTGCAGGGGCAATATTTTGAAGATATTGCCATCATCACCAATACGGATGACACGCTGACCGACCGTGGCCCGGAAAATATATGGATTGATATGACGGAGGCGGCTTCAGCGCTCGGATTGGTCTATCAATGGAATGACGAGACACGGGAGGCAAGTCTGGATGCTGCCCAAAGTGAAGAATTACCCCGGCGTTATGATTTGAGAGAAAACCGTGTTTTGAATACCGTTGAAAATCAGGGGACTTTTGGCACCTGTTGGGCTTTTGCTTCAACGGCTGCTCTGGAGACATCTCAAACCAACGGCGAAATACTGGATTTCTCCGTGGATCATATGACAATGAACAGTGGATTTAACATAGCGCCTACGGAAGGCGGCGATTATAATATGGCTTTGGCCTATCTGGCGGCATGGAAAGGACCGGTTCTGGCAGCAGACGATCCTTACGGGGACGGCATTACCGATACATCCCTGGGTGCGGTCAGACATCTTCAGGAAGCGAGAATGATTGAAGAAAAGGATTTAAACAAGATTAAATCCATGATCATGCGTTATGGCGGTGTGGAAAGTTCTCTGTATATGTCTATTCAGAATGCATGGGATTCATCGGAGGATTATGAGCCGATGACTGCTTCCTATTATTATGCAGGAAATGAGAGACCAAACCATGATATCGTGATCGTTGGTTGGGATGATGATTACAGTCGCGAGAATTTTAATCACATGCCGGAGAATGACGGCGCTTTTTTATGTCGGAACAGTTGGGGTGAAGATTTTGGCGACGCCGGATATTTTTATGTGTCTTATGAGGACAGTAATCTGGGAACCAGCAATATCGTCTATACCCGACTGGATGAAACGGATAATTATCGGATGAATTATCAGTCCGACATGCTTGGATGGGTCGGAACTCTTGGCTATAAAGAGCCGTCGGCATGGTTTGCCAATGTCTATACGGTCGGTCAGGATGAAATTCTGCGGGCGGTCAGTTTTTATGCGACAGGTGGACAGACGACCTATGATATATATGCCGTACCGGAGTATTATGGAGCGGAGTCGTTGGAACACCCGGTGTATCTCGGCAGTGGCTATTGTGAGGATGGCGGTTATTATACGGTAGATATTCCGGAAATGGTTCGTTTGAGGGCCGGCAGTCGGTTTGCGGTCATGGTCCGAATAACGACAGAAGGAAGTGAACGACCGATCGCCATAGAATTTGCAGCTTCAGAGCTGACTTCCGGCGCGAACCTGAGCGATGGCGAAGGGTATATCAGTTATGATGGGAGTCAGTGGAACTCAGCGGAAGCGGAATATGGATGTAATGTGTGCTTGAAAGCATTTACAGATTAAGAGAGGCGTTTTGAATGAATAAGATTATATTTGCCACATCAAATGCAGGAAAGTTGAAAGAAATCCGGGAAATTTTAAAGGATTTAAATGTGGAGATCCTGTCTATGAAAGAGGCGGGAATTGATGTGGATATTGTGGAAAATGGAAAAACCTTCGAGGAAAATGCACTGATCAAGGCCCGGGCCATCCGGGATTTGACCGGTTGTCTGGTGCTGGCCGATGATTCGGGACTGGAGGTCGATGCTCTGAATAAGGAACCGGGGATTTATTCAGCCCGTTATATGGGCGAGGATACGTCCTACGAGGTAAAAAATGCCAATATTATCGAAAGACTTTCCGGTCTGTCCGGCGAGGAGCGTTCAGCCCGTTTTGTATGTGTTATTGCGGCCGTATTTCCTGATGGCTCGGAGGAAACCTGCCAGGGAACCATTGAGGGACAGATTGCCTATGCACCGGCCGGAGAGAATGGTTTTGGCTATGATCCGATTTTTTATGTGCCGGAGTATGACTGTACGACAGCCCAATTGACGCCGGAGCAGAAAAATGAGATCAGTCACCGGGGAAAGGCGTTGAAAGCCATGAAGGAAGTTATTCGTCAGAGGATAGTATAATTTATGAGAGTTTTAATTGTCAGCGATACGCATGGAAAAAATGGAAATCTTGAAAAAGTGCTCCGTCTCATCGCACCTTTGGATTTAATTTTTCATTTGGGCGATCTGGAAGGCAGTGAGGGATATATTGAAGATATCTCGCCCTGTCCTGTGCATATGGTCAGCGGAAATAATGATTTTTTTACGTCTGTGCCGGCAGAGAAGGTTGTGGTCATAGGTCATCATAAAATATTTATGACCCATGGCCACCGGTATGGCGTGAGCTTTGATACGATGCGCCTGAAAGTGGCTGCCAGGGAACATGGCTGTGACGTTGCATTTTTTGGGCATACCCATCGTCCGCTCATCGACCTGGATGACGATGTGATTGCGGTGAACCCGGGAAGCATTTCTTATCCCCGTCAGGACAACCGCAGGCCGTCTTATGTCATATTGGATATTGACCGTTATGGGGAACTTCATTTTGCTCTGAATTATTTAGAAAAATAGTAAAAAAAATTGTTGACAATTAGTGAAAGATATAATATAATCTATCTTGCGTCACGAATGAACGTGATAAAACGTCGGGGTGTGGCTCAGCTTGGCTAGAGCGCTTGATTTGGGATCAAGAGGTCGCAGGTTCGAATCCTGTCACCCCGATTTTCTTTATGTGCGGGTGTAGTTCAATGGTAGAACACCAGCCTTCCAAGCTGGATACGTGGGTTCGATTCCCATCACCCGCTTTGTGGAGTGGAAACTCCGCATTTTTTGAACACTATGAGTCTGTAGCTCAGCTGGATAGAGCAACGGCCTTCTAAGCCGTGGGTCGGGGGTTCGAATCCCTTCAGGCTCGTTTATGGTGGGTATAGCGCAGTTGGTTAGCGCGCCAGATTGTGGCTCTGGAGGCCCAGGGTTCGAGTCCCTGTATCCACCCGCTGCCGTGAGGTACTTTTAATGGGCTATCGCCAAGCGGTAAGGCACAGGACTTTGACTCCTGCATTACGTTGGTTCGAATCCAACTAGCCCAGTTGGAGCAGCTATCGCAGTTGTGCAAAGGCGTGTTCATGAAGTGTTTTGATTCAACAAAACGATGTGGGGTATTAGCTCAGTCGGTAGAGCACTTGACTTTTAATCAAGTTGTCCGGGGTTCGAATCCCCGATGCCTCACTAAGACCTGCATCAACGTATGCAGGTCTTTTTAATATTTTGCGGATATGGCGGAACTGGCAGACGCGCTAGACTTAGGATCTAGTGGGCAACCGTGCAGGTTCGATCCCTGTTATCCGCACGAAAAATAAGCCCCAAACTCTGGATGGTCAGAGAATGGGGCTTGTTCTATACCTATTGGGGCAGCCCGCGACCAGGTTATTATTTTGGAGGATTTAACAGAGATATGTACACCTATGGCGAATTAAAGCAATTTGTGGATTATTGTACACGCTGTTATATCGGAAAAATGTGTGGTTGACGGCAGTTTATCATCCGTCGGCTGTCTTAAGGGATGATACGAAATTGCCGGAGATCATTTCGGATTTTCAGGCGATTAAGGAAAAACTGGATGATATAGCACAGAGAGGATGAAGATATCATAAATATGTTTAAGGTTGAAAAGGATTGAATTATAACGGAAAATATGGTATTTTATAATGTATAGTGCGCTTGCGTCACGTTGACGTTTTAATGCAAGAAAGTAAAAAACGGTCGAAATCGTACATATGAAGTACATATCAGGAAAGAGCGAGAGGAAAGCATGAGTCAGATAGAGACGATATTAGAGATAAAAGATCTGTGTGTGGAATTTAAAACTGTGGAGGGCACCGTTCAGGCGGTTGATCACCTTAGTTATACTTTGCATAAAGGTGAAAAATTGGGTATCGTAGGAGAAAGTGGAAGCGGGAAGAGCGTATCCTCTCTCGGCATGATGCAGTTGATTCCGAATCCTCCGGGGAAGATTACCGGCGGAGAGATTTTCTATAAAGGGCAGGATTTGGTGAAAGCATCTGAGAAAGAGATGCAAAAGATTCGGGGAAATGAGATATCCATGATTTTTCAGGAACCGATGACTTCCTTGAATCCGATTATCAAATGCGGGAAACAGATTGCTGAATCTTTGAGACTTCATCGAGGAATGGATAAAAAATCGGCGATGACAGAAGCCGTGCGTATGATGCGGGCTGTCGGTATTGCGAATCCGGAAGTCCGGGCTCATGAATATCCCCATCAGATGTCCGGCGGTATGCGGCAGCGAGTGATGATTGCTATGGCGCTGGCCTGCCGACCTCAGATTTTGATCGCGGACGAACCGACGACTGCTTTGGATGTGACGATTCAGGCCCAGATTTTGGATTTGATCCGGGATTTGAATGAGAGTATGGAGACGTCGGTCATATTCATTACCCATGACCTGGGCGTGGTCAGTGAATTGTGTGATACGGTCATTGTCATGTATACGGGGCATATTGTGGAGAAAGCTCCGGCTCAGGAATTATTTGCGGAACCGAAGCATCCGTATACGGTTGGACTTTTAAATGCGATTCCGAGGATTACAAAGGACAGACCGCCTCTGGAAACTATTGAGGGCATGGTTCCGAACCCGACAGAACGTATTACGGGCTGTAGTTTTTCACCAAGATGTCCGCATGCGACGGCGCGATGCCGGGAAACAGAGCCGCCGATGATACAGTTGTCTGAACAAAGGACGGTGCGATGCTGGTTATATGCGGACAAAGAGAAGGAGGCTTAGTATATGGCAGCAAATGAAAAAGATATGCTGATGAAAGCCGACCATGTAAAAGTATATTTTAAAGGAAAAAATAAGCGTTCCGGCACGGTAAAGGCCGTGGACGATATCAGTTTTGAGATCATGCGGGGGGAGACCTTCGGCGTTGTAGGCGAGAGCGGCTGCGGAAAAAGTACTCTGGGACGTACATTGATCCGTCTTTTGAAGCCAACGGACGGACATATTTATCTGGAAGGGCAGGATATTGCAACACTGAAAGGTGCGGAACTTAAGCAGATGCGGAAAAAGGCGCAGATTATTTTTCAGGATCCGTCCGCCTGCCTGAATCCGAGAAGAACGGTAAAACAGATTCTTATGGAGCCTTTTGAAATCCATCAGATGGGCGGGCAGATGGACGTAGATGCCCGTATTATGGAACTGCTTCAGCTGGTAGGTTTGGATTCCTATCATTTGAGCCGGTATCCTCATGAACTTTCCGGTGGACAGAAACAGCGGATCGGTATTGCCAGAGCTCTGGCATTGGAGCCGGATATCATTATCTGTGACGAGGCGGTATCGGCACTGGACGTATCCGTACAGGCTCAGGTGCTGAATCTTTTGCAGGAACTGAAAGAAAAACTGGGATTGACCTATTTTTTTATCTCTCACAATCTGAATGTGGTTTATCAGGTCAGTGACCGGGTTGGTGTCATGTATTTGGGGAAAATGGTGGAAATTGCCGCATATGATCAGTTATATGAAAAACGGTATCATCCATATACGGAAGCGCTTCTCTCAGCAATTCCCCAGGTGGGACAGGAGACCGGAAAGAAAAGAATTCATCTGGAAGGTGAGGTCCCAAGTCCTTCAAATCCACCGTCAGGCTGCCGGTTCCATACACGATGTCCAAAAGCCTGTGATAAATGCCGGGAAGAAGTGCCGGAATTAAAGGAAATAGAGACCGGACATTTTGTTGCCTGTCATTTGTATTAACAGAGTGATTTGCCGGGGAGCCGGTTGGAATATAGATGATTCTCCAGTATACTGGATGGATTATAAAGGAAAAAGGAGGAACTATTATGAAAAAGAAATTTATGGCTATGACGCTGGGTCTGGTTATGGCGCTCAGTCTTGTTGCCTGCGGCGGCGGAAGTGACAGCGGCAGTTCTACAACAAAAGAGACGGCGGCTGCTGAGAGCGGAGACAGTACAAATACTGGTTCAAATACGGTTGTTGTGGCGATGGGCGCTGGATTTTCCACTCTTGACCCGGGATATACTTATGAAAAGTATCCGCCGGTAATCATCAATGCGTGTTATGAAACTTTATTTAAATTCTATGACAATGAAGGTGCAGCAGAACCATGTCTTGTTGATACCTATGAGTTTAGTGGAGATGCTCTGACATTGACAGTAACTCTGAAAGATGGCATCACATTTGCAAGCGGTAATCCGATGACATCTGCAGATGTTTTATTCAGCATCAATCGATGCAAGAATCTTCAGGGCAACCCATCGTTCATTTGTGATACGATTGAAAGCATGGAAGCTCCGGATGAAAAAACAGTTGTATTTCATCTGACACAGCCGGACAGTGCTGTCTTGTCAAAGCTGACTTATTGTTCTACGGCGATTCTTGACAGTGAAGTAGTTAAAGCAAACGGCGGAACGGATGCCGAAGATGCGGCTGCTGCAGATACAGCTCAGGCATATCTGGATACGACCAGTGCAGGTTCCGGCATGTATGTTATGACCAGCTATACACCGGATGAGGAAGTTGTTCTTGAGAAAAATCCGAATTACTGGGGTGAGGCAACAAATGTCGATAAATACATTATTAAGATCCAGCCGGATTCCAATACTCAGATGATGACCCTTTCTACAGGCGATATCGATGTGGCTATGAACATGACAGATGATACAATGGCAGAACTGGCCGGAGTTGAAAATGTTGAAATAATCAATGGAGCAACGAAGACCGTCGGTTTTGTCATGATGAATATGAATGAGGAGTACGGCGGACCGGTATCGGATCCAAATGTTCAGAAAGCGATTCGTAAAGCGCTCGATTATACAGGAATCCAGACCATTATCGGAGAAGGTACACTGACACCATACTCCATTATTCAGTCTGGTTTTATGGGAAGCAAAGGTGAAAGAGATGCAGATTACACCAATCTGGAAGAAGCAAAAGCATTGCTCGCTGAGGCCGGATACCCAGATGGCTTTGATGTTGATCTGACTGTATGCGATCTGGATATGGAAGGCGTTGCTCTGACAGACCTGGCACAGAAAGTAAAGGATGATCTTTCCCAGATTGGCATCAATGTAAATATTGTATCTCAGCCTTGGGCTGCCGGATACGGAGACGATTACCGTGACGGTAAACTTGGATTTACGGTGATGTACTGGGGCGTAGATTATAATGACCCGAATGCTCAGTTAGAGTTCCTTCCGGGCGCCAGTGTTGGTCTGAGAGCCGGATGGACTGCCGAAATGGCTCCTGAACTTGCTGACTTATATCAGGAAGCAATGAAGGCAACAGATAATGACGCACGTATTGTTGTTCTGGAACAGATTCAGGATATGACTTATGAAGATGGTCCATTTATCATGATCGCACAGGCACCGGCGCATATCGGTTACAACACCAGACTGGAAGGTGTTGCGATTTCTGACCCGTATGCTTTGGATCTGACATTGATTCATGTTAAATAATCGGTTGTTCTGGTTTTACGGGACCGGCTTTATTGCTGGCCCCGGTGAAAACCGGGAGGATGAGGAAAAACAGGTATTGCCGTGAACAGATATCGCAAAGAGAATTTTCGGAGATATTGCTGACGAAAATATCTGTAAATGAAAAAAGAAGAGGGGTATCATATGGAGCGACTAAAATTTATAGGAAAGAGATTAGTGTATTTAGTGATCATGCTGGTTGGCGTTGCTACTTTGGTCTTTATTCTCACCAAGATGGTTCCAGGAGACCCGGTGACGGCCAATCTGAGTCAAAGAGCTCTGGGAGACCCGGAGATCGTGGCGGCCTATAAGGCAAAATACGGGCTGGATCAGCCAATTTATGTACAGTATGTAAAGTATATCCAAAATTTGTTAAAGCTTGATCTGGGGACGTCCATCCGGACAAATAAACCGGTGCTGGATGAGTTATCCCGGTGCTACCCGGCGACCATTGAACTGGCTTTGTTTGCCATTGTCATTGCTGCAATCCTGGGTATTTTATTCGGTATCATTTCTGCCATCCGGAGGAATAGTGTCATTGATCAGATTGTTCGTGCAATTTCGGTAACCGGGGTCAGTATTCCCAGCTTTTGGTTTGCCCTTCTGGTGCTTTATTTTGTGTATTACAAATTGCACCTGTTGCCTGGTCCGGGGCGGCTCAGCAATTCCTTCTCAGCACCGGCCACTGTGACAGGCATGTATGTCATTGACAGTCTTATCGAAGGAAATATTCCAAAGGCGTTGGATGCGATCAGTCATTTGATTTTGCCGGGAACCGTTCTGGCGGCATTTACAATGGGACTGATCACACGGACGACCCGCTCCAATCTCCTGGATGTTATGTCTACGGATTATATCCGGACAGCCAGAGCGAAGGGCCTTGGAAGAACAGGGTTGATTATGCGCCATGCCCTGGGCAATGCGTTGATTCCTGTGCTGACAGTCATCGGCCTCGGCCTTGGTAATCTGCTTGGCGGTATGGTTCTGGTAGAAACGATTTTTAACTGGCCGGGAGTGGGGCAGTTTGCCTATGAGTCGGTTTTATCCAATGATTTTCCGGCGATTATCGGTGTGGCTCTTTTGATTGCACTGAATTATATGATCATTAACACAGTCGTGGATATTTTATATGGTGTTATTGATCCGAGAGTGAGGTGCAACTAATGTTACGTTCGCTGAAAAAAATGTTTAAATCAAATTATTTGTTTACATTGGGTGTTATCATCTGTCTGGCATGGATCATTGCCGCCATTCTGGCACCGGTCATCGCTCCTTACGATCCGGTGGTACAGGATCTGACGGCTCGTCTGCAGGCGCCGTCTGCACAGCACTGGTTTGGAACGGACAACTTTGGGCGTGATATTTTCAGCCGTGTTATTTACGGTGGAAGATATTCTCTGCTGGCCGGCTGTCTGACCGTTGTCATTGCCGGCGCCATCGGAACTTTCTATGGCGCCGTTGCCGGATACGTAGGCGGACGGGTGGATAATGTGATGATGCGTCTTTCCGAGATGATATTGTCCTTCCCGTCATTGATTCTGGCAATGATCATTAATGCAGTCATGGGCTCCAATCTTTTTAATACTATGTTTGCTCTGGTTATTGTTGCCTGGCCGACGTATGCCCGTTTGATGCGAAGTGTGGTTTTGAGTGTGAAAGAAAATGAATATGTGACGGCATCGGAAGCTCTGGGAGCATCAAAGATACGAATTCTGATGAAAGAGGTTATTCCGAACAGTATCACTTCTGTATTGATCATGGCAACGACGGATATCGGCAATCAGATTCTGATGTTCTCAACGCTGAGCTTTTTGGGACTTGGTTCCGCACCTCCGACACCGGAATGGGGCATGATGGTATCCGACGGTGTGGATTACTTTAATAAATTCTGGGTGGCTGGTTTTCCGGGACTTGCCATTTTCACAATGGCTGTGGGGGCCAACTTTATTGGTGACGGTTTAAGGGATCTGCTTGATCCAAAACTCAGAAAACAGTTTTAGATTAGATGAGATAAAAGGAGCATATTCAGATGAAACAAAACAGAGTGGACCGCATTTTTGCGGCTTTAAAAGATATGGGACTTACACAGATGTTGATTGTGGACCCGATGTCCATTTACTATCTGACAGACGTGTTTGTGGCGCCTTTTGAACGTTTTTATGGTCTTTTACTCCGGTCCGACGGAAAACATGCTTTTTTCCTGAATAAGTTGTTTACCGTGCCGGAAGAGGTCGGTGTGGAAAAGGTATGGTATTCCGACACGGATCCGGCGATGGAAATTGTTGCAAAGTATGTGGATAAAGAAGCGCCTCTGGGCGTGGATAAAGAGCTAAAGGCAAGATTTTTACTTCCTTTGATGGAAATGGGGGCAGCGAAAGGTTTTGTCAACGCTTCTCTGGCTGTGGATGAGACAAGAGGTGTAAAGGATAATGAGGAGCAGGAAAAAATGCGGTTATCCTCTCACATTAATGATATGGCCATGGCTGAATTTAAAAAACTGATTCATGAAGGCATTTCCGAAAAAGAGGCAGCAGACCAGATGATGCAGATTTACTTAAATCTGGGTGCGGATGGATTCTCTTTTGAACCGTTGGTTGCCTTTGGAGCAAATGCGGCCGATCCCCATCATGCGCCGGATGATACGGTGGTAAAACCAGGTGATGCGGTATTATTTGATGTGGGCTGCATTAAAGATGGCTATTGCTCGGATATGACCCGGACATTCTATTTTAAAGAGGTGAGTGAGATACACCGACATATTTATGATACGGTGCGAAGTGCCAATGAGACAGCTATTTCAAAAATTAAACCGGGTGTTTTGCTGTGTGAGCTGGACAAGACGGCGAGAGATCTGATCGATGCCGAAGGCTATGGTCCAAACTTTAATCATCGTCTGGGACATTTTATCGGCCTCAGTGAACATGAGTACGGCGATGTGTCCTCAACAAATCAGAACAGGGCGGTGCCAGGAATGATTTTTTCCATTGAGCCGGGGATATATCTGACCGGAGATACGGGCATCCGGGTGGAAGACCTGGTGCTTGTGACGGAGGATGGATGTGAGGTCCTCAATCACTATTCCAAAGAACTTGAGATTATTGGCTAAGGAGTGAACAGGATGCATCCGATTGCAACATTACATATGAAGAACGGTAAAGAGATTGTCATTGAGCTTTTACCGGAATCAGCGCCGAATACGGTGAATAGTTTTATTTATGTGGCTTCAAAAGGTTATATGGACCACCATGCCATTGAACGGATTGTTCCGGGGAATTGGGTGGATATCAGTTATACGGCTTTTGGAAGGAAAGAATGCCAATATTTGATTCCCAATGAATTTGAATTAAATCCGCAGGTCATTCCTCTGGATTCCCATCCGGGGGTCGTTGCCATGGGAGGTTATGGAGAAGCCGGGCTGGCCAGCTGTGAGTTCTTTTTCCCGCTTCGGGACTGCCCGGAGCATAAGGGTACCTATCCGGTATTTGGCAAAGTACTGGAAGGCATGGAGGAAATTTATCGGTTGGAAAAGGTGGACACGGTTCCGGTTACGGATTTTCCGATTGCCGGGGTGGAAGTCAATCGTCCGGTAGAGCCGCAGATTATCGAAAAGGTTGAGCTGGAGCTTTTTGGCCAGACCTATCCGGAGCCGATACGCGTTTCGAATCCGGAACTGCCGCCGTGCTGGAAATAGTATCTGAAGGCCAGAGTGGATAAAAATTTATACTTGAAAAATGAAATAAAGGGTGGTAATATAGACCCGTAAATAAAAATAAAGAACCTGATTTCCCGAAAGGCCGGGAACTCAGGTTTTTTGTATTTTGGCGACAGGAGATGTTAGAGTGGTGAGACAGAGATATTATTTTGCGACTGACAACGGTATGCTGATCTGGGATGTGGATTCCATGCTGAAAGCGATTGAGAATAATCCGAAAGATTTTGAACTGCGTCTGGTAGACACAGACGTCCTGTTACGGGAGAATCAGGATGCTGCGGTCAATGAAACTTACGCTATGGAAACAAATCTGGAGAAACCCTGTGTTCTGGCAGAAGTGGGCAAAGGCCATTATCTTTTGTTGGACGGTAATCACCGTTTGAGAAAGGCTGTCCGGGAAAAGCTTTCATGCATCATCTGTTATTGTCTCAAGGAGGAACAGCACCAGAAATATATCGAGCGCTACCGTCCAAAAGAATATGAAAGAGTTATGGCTGGATATTAAGAGACAAAAAAGTGTTGACATCTGAAATCGGCAGTAAAAGAAGCCGGAATAAAATAAAACGATGGGTGTCGTGAATAAAATTTTATAAAAGTATCAAAATAGGTATAGGCAATTGTCTATACCTATTGTATTATAATCCGATAGGTAACAGATGAAGATCGCGGAAGGAGAAAAGCCATGATTTATACAATAACCTTTAATCCGGCTCTGGATTATATTGTCCGTGTGGAGCAATTCAATGTCGGAGAGGTCAATCGGGCAGCGTATAGTGAGATTATGGCCGGAGGCAAGGGCGTTAATGTATCGCTGGTGTTAAAAAATCTTGGACATGAGAGTACGGCTTTGGGATTTGCCGCCGGATTTACCGGGGAAAAGCTGGTGCGGGATTTAAAAGATAAAGGCTGCCGGACGGATTTTATTTTCCTGGAGCAGGGAATGACCCGGATCAATGTGAAAATTAAAGGGCAGGAAGAAACAGAGATCAACGGAGAAGGTCCGGAGATTACGCCTATGGCTATCCGGGCAATGATGATAAAACTGGAACGGCTCAGAGAGGGAGATATCCTGATTTTATCTGGAAGTATTCCCAAAACATTGCCGGAGGATATATACGAGAAAGTAATCGTGAGACAACAGGGGAAAAATGTCAGAATTGTTGTGGATGCAACTAAAAATTTATTGAAAGAAACATTGGAATATCATCCTTTTTTGATAAAGCCAAATCATCATGAGCTGGGTGAACTTTTCGGGATGACAATTTCAAATCCGGAGGAAGCGCTCAGCTATGCGGAAAAGTTACAGCAGATGGGTGCGGTCAATGTCCTGGTTTCCATGGCCGGTGAAGGAGCCGTTCTGTTGGACGAATATGGTAATAAACATATGAGTCCCGCACCGGAGGGGCGGCTTGTCAATTCGGTGGGAGCCGGAGATTCAATGGTAGCCGGTTTTATAGCTGGGTATCTGGAAACAAAGGATTATGAACAGGCGTTTCGAATGGGTATTGCTGCCGGCAGCGCCAGCGCATTTTCAGAATTTCTGGCAACACGAGAGGAAACGATGGAAGTATTGGAAAAGACCTTTAAATGACGGGAGGATGCGGCATGAAGATTGTGGACTTGCTGAGAAGAGACAGTATTTGTTTAAATGGAAAAGCTTCGGGAAAAATGGATGTCATCGATTATATGGTATCTTTAATGGAAAAGGGCGGCCATCTGTCCGATGTCAAAGCTTATAAACAGGCAGTACTGAAAAGAGAAGCGGAAGGAACAACGGGAATAGGGGAAGGGGTTGCAATCCCTCATGCAAAAACAGATGCTGTTTTAAGTCCCGGTCTGGCGGCTATGACCTTTTCGGAGGGGGTGGAATTTGATTCTCTGGATGGGCAGCCGGTGCGACTGGTGTTTATGATTGGAGCGCCGGATACAAAAGATAATGTTCATCTGGAAGTGTTGAGCCGTTTATCTATGTTGCTGATGGACCAGCGGTTTCGTGAACATCTGCTTCATGCCAAGTCACCGGAGGCTTTTTTAAAGGTCATAGATGTGGCGGAGAAAGAGAAATTTGCCAAAGAAGATAAAATTTCCGAAGGAGCGCCTGCAGCAGCACAGGGACAGGCACTGGCGGACCAGAAAATGTCCGGATATCAGATTTTAGCAGTTACGGCCTGCCCGACAGGAATTGCTCACACTTATATGGCTCAGGAGGCTCTGGAACAGCAGGCACGGAAAATGGGATACCGGATTAAAGTTGAGACGAACGGCTCCGGCGGCGTAAAAAATGCGTTGACCCGTGATGAGATCGCGGCGGCGGATTGTATTATTATTGCAGCGGATAAAAACGTTGAGATGGCCCGTTTTGAGGGCAAGCCGGTGATTCAGACCCGGGTTTCGGACGGTATTCATAAGCCGGGAGAATTGATTGAAAGAGCCATGGGCGGTCAAGTGCCGGTATATCACCATCAAAATCAGAATGGCGACCGAGAAGAGGGCCGTGATGGCGTCGGACATGGTATTTATAAACATTTGATGAATGGTGTATCTCACATGCTTCCTTTTGTTATTGGCGGTGGTATATTGATCGCGCTGGCCTTTTTACTGGACGATTATCAGATCGATCCGGCAAATTTCGGAATGAACACACCGGCCGCTGCTTTTTTTAAAACCATTGGCGGTCAGGCATTTGGCTTTATGCTTCCGATTCTGTCCGGCTATATTGCCATGAGCATTGCAGACCGCCCCGGATTGGCTGTCGGTTTTGTCGGCGGCGCTGTGGCGAACGCAGGATATACTTTTGGTAATATGATGCACTACGGAGAGACAGTGCCGATCAGTTCTGGTTTTCTGGGGGCGCTTTTAGCCGGATTTCTGGCGGGATACATTGTTCTGGGGCTTCAGAAGCTGTGTGCCGGATTGCCGAAAAGCCTGGAAGGCATGAAGCCAATGCTTATTTATCCGGTGGCCGGTATCGGCATTATGGGGTTTGTTATGGTGCTCATTAATCCGATTGTCGGAGCCATTAATACGGGGATGAATCAGGCGCTGGCCTCCATGGGAGGAACCAGCAAAGTCCTTTTGGGTGCGGTCCTCGGCGGCATGATGTCCATTGATATGGGCGGACCCTTCAATAAAGCGGCCTATGTTTTTGGTACAGCGTCCTTAGCCAGTGATGGTTTTGATATTATGGCGGCGGTCATGGCCGGCGGTATGGTGCCGCCAATTGCCGTAGCACTTTGTGCGACAGTTTTCAAAAACCGTTTCACAAAAAAGGATCGGCAGTCGGCCTATGTGAATTATATCATGGGGCTGTCATTTATTTCGGAAGGGGCGATTCCCTATGCCGCGGCAGACCCGCTGAGGGTCATTCCTTCATGCGTTATCGGATCGGCTGTGACAGGCGCTCTGTCGATGATTTTTGGCTGTGGTCTGCGGGCACCTCATGGCGGCATATTTGTTATACCGACAGTGATCCATCCGCTCCAATATATCCTTGCTATCGCAGCGGGCTCTGTTGTCGGCGGCCTTTTGATGGGAATCCTAAAGAAACCGGTAAGTGAAAATTAAAGGAGAAGAAGTGTATGAAAGAATTTAAATATGTGATTCAGGATGAACAGGGAATTCATGCCAGACCGGCGGGAATCCTTGTGAAAGCAGCAGGAACATTTAAAAGTGATATATACATTCATAAAGATAAAAAACAGGGGGATTTAAAAAGGATTTTCGGGGTCATGGGACTCTGTATAAAAAAAGGAGACGAGATCAGGGTCACTGTCGAGGGCGAGGACGAGGCGGAAGCCGCGGAGAAAATAGAAATGCTGTTTAAAGAGAATTTATGATAGACATGAAAGGGGCTATTTATGATCAATAGCCTCTTTTTGTATGTAAATGACAAAAAAATATGGATATTTACTTTATTTGAATATTATGTACTTACCTCCACGATCACGGGAGAAGAGTTCCAGGAAATCATGGGTGTCATGGAAAACATGACCGAAGGCGTCGGCGATATGGATTGGTCTAATATGCAGGCGAATGTCACAATGAAGATTTATAAAGATACGATTCTTCCGGCATCGGTGAGCATCGAGATGTCTGACAGCGGAGAAGGTATTGAATCCGAAGGTGTTACGGTTAAATTTAACAACCTTTCTGTTGTTATGAACTATGTGGATTTTGACAGTGTTGACAGTATTGAAATTCCTAAGGAAGCATTGGCGGCCAAGTCGGTTGACAGTGAAAATATCCTTGGCGAAGAAGAATCTATTCTGGAATCTGAAGTTTCTGAAACAGAGACAGAAGCTCAGTAAAATTTCAGGATCGCAGGGGAAACTTAAAGTGGGGACAGTGGAAGCTGTCCTCATTTTGTTTGCGCGCCATGGGCGCGCTCTAACGGGTGCAAGTCCCGAACACGCCTA
>ERZ1673746.866-NODE-866-length-27261-cov-37.295560_pt1 | contig 27261 bp, 27 predicted proteins | sample MGYA00580205_ERZ1673746 | MGnify/ENA primary metagenome ERZ1673746 (study PRJEB41218, sample SAMN15661771) | gut metagenome | host: Homo sapiens | place: Canada: London | collected 2015-08-20/2019-03-30 | study: EMG produced TPA metagenomics assembly of...
TAACAGAATGACAACTAGCTGTTATCTTCCCGTTTTTTACTGTTTGGAGTGCCTTCCGGCACCATTCGTTTTTTTCTCAAAGTTGTTACGCTGCCACTAAACTCGAAAATACCTCGTTAAGCGGTCAGGTAACGACGTTCGCACTAGATTCGTCCGTTTAGACTCATCAAGTGTTCACAGTCAAGAACTTTCGGGATTGTTTTATTGTTTAATTGTCAATGTCCATTTTTTTGATGTTGCTCATTTCCGTCGTGCAACTTCTTAATGATAACACGCTTTTCGATTTTTGTCAACATCTTTTTTACTTTTTTTCAAACATTTTCAATGTCTGAAACGGAGAAGGAGGGATTTGAACCCTCGCGCCGCTATTAACGACCTACTCCCTTTCCAGGGGAGCCCCTTCGGCCTCTTGGGTACTTCTCCAAGTATAGCAGAAAACTATTCTTATATTAACTTTAGATATAGGCTCCGCTCAACTAAGCTCAACAACGTTTCGCTAAGGTTCGTGGAGTATGTTCTGCACCAAACTCGAAAACGCCTCGTTAAGTGCTCACGCAACGGAGAAGGTGGGATTCGAACCCACGGCCCCTTTCGGAGTCACTGGTTTTCAAGACCAGCTCCTTAAACCACTCGGACACCTCTCCAAAACAGTGCTTTAATAGTTTAACAGGTCTTTCGATGCTTGTCAAGCATTTTTTCTCATCCGCACAATTTTCTTCGTTCTTTTACACCGTCAAACGGCAATGATTATAATATCATCAAGCCCTTTATATGTCAACATTTTTTTGACACTTTTTTTCGTTTTTCTGATCGTTGATCTTCACCCCTAAATGTAGTGTTTATCCACTTATACTGACACCAATTCAGAAGGCGCATTTCACAATTTTCTTCTATTATTATGGCTCCCGGTCATCTCTGTCCAATTTTCAAATTCGGCACAGCATTTAAATCCAGGCCATGACGTGTTCCTGCAAGATATTCATAGTAAGCGGCACAGCCGATCATCGCCGCATTATCCGTACAAAGAATTGGTGATGGATAATAAAATTTAAGCCCGGCCGCTTCGCATTTTTCTTTCATAGCCTGACGAAGTGCAGAATTTGAAGCCACACCGCCGGCCAATGCTACTTTATCTATATGATATGTCTTTGCCGCCAAAATCGTATGACTGACAATCGCATCCACAACAGCCGCCTGAAAAGAGGCTGCCACATCAGCACGGCAAATTTTCTGATGTTTCATTTCACATGAATTGATATAATTCAAAACCGAAGACTTCAGACCACTAAAGCTAAAATCCAGCGGTGCGTCTGCCACATGAGCCCTTGGAAATGCAATGGCCCGAGGATTTCCCTCTTTGGCCAGCTTATCGATCTTTGGTCCTCCCGGATATCCAAGTCCTATTGCTCTTGCCACTTTATCAAAAGCTTCTCCCGCAGCATCATCTCGTGTTTTTCCAAGAATCTCGTACTTACCGTAATCCTCTACCATGACCAGATGGGTATGGCCTCCGGATACGACCATTCCAAGAAATGGGGGTTCTAAATCTTTATTTTCAATATAGTTGGCAGAAATATGTCCTTCAATATGATGGACTCCTACCAATGGAATATTTTTAGCATAGCTGATTGCTTTGGCTGCCGCGACGCCAACCAGAAGCGCGCCAACAAGCCCCGGTCCATAAGTGACCCCAATTGCGTCCATATCTTCCAACTTCATACCGGCTTCAGCTAATGCTTCCCGTATCACCGGATTAATTTTCTCAATATGTTTTCTGGATGCAATCTCCGGCACCACACCGCCGTAGAGCTTATGCAATTCAATTTGAGATGATATAATGTTAGACAAAACTTCTCTTCCGTTTTTCACTACGGCTGCCGCAGTTTCGTCACAGGAAGATTCTATCGCAAGGATATAAATATCTTTTTCCATACCGCTATTCCTCTATTCCTCAAAATTCAATTCCACCGATCGTCGATCTTTCGCCGCATGGGCATTTGGAAAAATCCGCCGGACATCATCCATAAATATTTCCGGATGATTAATGGCCGGACTATAATGGGTCAGCCATAATTCTTTAACACCAGCATCTCTTGCAAGACCTGCGGCCTCTTCAAAGGTCATATGCTTGTACTTCACCGCATTGTTGATATCGCCCCGTTCACCATACATTCCCTCGCAAATAAACAAATCCGACCCCTTCGCATTCTGACGAATCGAATTCGTCGGCCGCGTATCCGTCGTATACGTAACTTTAATCCCCTTACGCGGTTCTCCAAGCACCATAGACGGTTCAAATAGCTGGCCATCTGCTTCAATGATTTCGCCTTTCTGCAAACGATTCCAATATTTTAACGGGACCTCATTGGCCTTTGCCTTTTCCACATCAAAAAGCCCCGCTCTCGGAATAGATATGCTATATCCATAGCAGGTGATTTTATGATTCACGCGAAACGCATCAATATGATATCCATGGGTTTCTATATGCTGCTGCGTCTGCGTAAGTTCGATGAACTCAATATCAAATGGCAGTTCCGGCGCAATCACTCTCAACGAATTTACAACTCGAATCAACCCCTTCGGGCCAATCATAAGCAAAGGTTCTTTTCGATCCGAATTTGCCATTGCCAGCAATATTCCCGGAAGTCCGCTGATATGATCACCATGAAAATGAGTAATACAGATTACATCCAGCGGCCGAAAACTCCAGCCTTTTTCCCGGATTGTGATCTGTGTCCCCTCCCCACAGTCAACCAGAAGACTGCTTCCATTATAACGGAACATCAGGGACGTCAGCCATCGATAGGGCAACGGCATCATCCCACCCGTTCCTAATAAACACAAATCCAACATATCTTTCCCTCTTTATATCAATCTCTACACCAATTCTGTTGTTTCCGAAATATCCGGCGATTTTTTGAATCCCCGAGTCCATCTGTCATAGCAGTCTTCACACAGATCAATGCTATGCTTTTGTCCGTCCTTCCCCTTTGAAAAGTATCCCCATACTTTTTCAATATGCACATAATCTTCCTGTCCAATCACACGACCGCAGCAATGACAAATTTTTGTATTTTTCTCCATATTTTACTCCTTTGCATACTCTGTCGTCAGGTTTCGGTTTTATTATACAAAATCCGTCCGGTCAAATACATAGGAGATTACTGGCAGACAGGCGCCTTCTCCCACATCATTACTACCGCATCTTCTTTTGGATTGGTATAAAAACCTTTTCTTATCCCACACATCTCAAAGCCCAGACTTCCATACAGCCTCTTCCCTGCTGTATTCCCCGCCCGAACTTCCAGGAAAAAGCGTTTCTCTCCAAGGGATGCTCCAAGCGCCATCAACGCCCGGACCAACGCTCCCCCATACCCCTTTTGACGGTACTCAGGAGCAACAGCCACATTGACGATTTCTCCCTCATCCAGAGCATGATACAGACAGCAATACCCTGTAACCTCTGCTTTTGCATCTTCTGCCATCACCAGCAAATGCGCCGACGGCTCATTCAGAGAATCCTCAAAACTTTTCCGGCTCCACGGATCTGTAAAACAGGCATTTTCAACAATAAGAACGGCATCCATATCTTCCGCCGTCATCGGGCGAATCATCATGACTGTTTCTCCCGTTTCTGGCGTTCCATCAATTCACGTTCTGCCTGAGACAAACGTAAATATTCCGGCACGTGTTGATCCGCCGTCTCAACACAGCCCGCTTCAAAATATAATTTTCCAAGAGCCGCCAGCGCACCCGCCCGCTGCGCATTTAGATGGGGCGGTGCAAAGCTGCATGGGACCTGAGTATGTTCTTCTATATAGTTCTTATGGACCGGTACGCCATCGCCTAAAAATACGACCGGTTTTCCCATGCCATTTATCTCCTGAACAATTTCTTCAATACCAACAGCTTTTTCCCGGCAGAGTACACGAAAATCCTTTCCTTCAAAGGTATAAAGCCCCGTATACACCTGCTGGCGGCGCGAATCCATGATCGGACAGATAATCTGCTCCGTTCCATAAAGATTATAAGCCATGGCATCCACCGTAGGAACATTTACAAGCGGCTTATCCAGCGCCAGGCCCAGCCCTTTCGCCGTAGCCGCACCAATACGAAGTCCGGTAAAGGAGCCCGGTCCGCCGGAAATAACAATCGCATCCACCGAATCCAATGAAATGCCCGTCATCCGCACAACTTCATCCAGCATCGGCAGCAACGTCTGGGAATGGGTTTTTTTAAAATTTGTCGTATATTCGCCGATGAGCTTATCCTCTGTCATCAAAGCGACCGAAGCCACCAGCCCCGAACTTTCAATTGCCAGCAAAAGCATTATAAAACGCCTCCTTTTTCCAGCGTAATCTTCCGATAATCAAACCCTTTATCCATATCTTTTTCAATCAGAATGCCGACAAAATCCTCCGGCAGAATTTCCCGAATCAAGTTTGCCCACTCAATCAGGCAGACTCCTTCTCCGTAAACATAATCATCAAAACCAATTTCATCCATCTCTTCCACATCGCCGATACGGTAAACATCAAAATGATAAAAAGGCATCTTTTCACCTTCATACTCCTGTACAATGGTAAATGTGGGACTGCTGACTGCCTCTTCCACCCCAAGTCCGGCGGCAAATCCCTGGGTAAATACAGTTTTTCCTACACCCAGGTCACCTGTCAGACAGTACACATCTCCCGGTTGAGCCTCACTGCCGATTTTCCGTCCATATTCATATGTTTCATCCGCAGAAAACGTTTCTATAATCATTTGAACCTACCTTTTGAAATATAATTATTTATCTCATAATATCATACTCAAATTTAAAATTGAAGCGGTTTTTTCACCAGTTTAAATACGTAATAAGAAACAATCGCCATCATAATGCCTTTGACCACATTGAACGGTGTAATTCCAATGATAATAATCTTCCACAGGCTATTGATCTCCGGGAGGAATCCCGGCGTCATACTTCCAACATATCCCACAAGTGCATCAACGCCTCCGAACATGCTGGAATACAGTGGCAATGTAATAAAATAATTAACGATCATTCCCGAAATGCACATTGCTACCGTGCCCGCTACATAACCCACGAGCAGTCTGTGTTTTCCTTTCCATTTTCTATAAATGATACTCAAAGGCAACACATAGGCGCTTCCGACAACAAAGTTCGCCAATTCACCGGCGCCTACTGTTTTTGTAGACATCGCCTTGATAATATTCTTTATCAGTTCAATAAAAACGCCGGCAGCCGGACTGATTCCAAGGCCTCCAAGGATTGCAGGAACATCGCTGAATTCAATTCTGAGGAACCCAAGATAACCCGGAGACTCCAGAAGCATCAGCACATAAGCCAAGGCCGAAAATAAACCGATAATCACCAAATCCCTCGTTGAAAATAATGTTTTTTTTGCTTCCATCATTGTATCCCCTTCATTGTTAGTTGTATCCTTTTTTTCGTCACATCCACACTCAGTACCTTTACATCAACAATGTCTCCCACACTGACGACTTCCATTGGATGCTTCACAAATTTTTTATCTGTCAGCTGCGAAATGTGCACTAAACCATCCTGATGCACACCAATATCCACAAATGCCCCAAAGTCAATGACATTGCGCACGGTTCCTTTCAAAATCATGCCTTCTTTTAAATCTTTCATTTCCAGAACATCTGTGCGCAAAATCGGCTTCGGCATCTCATCCCGGGGATCCCGTCCCGGTTTCTCCAACTCTTTGACAATATCTCTCAGTGTAATTTCCCCAATGCCGATATCTTCACTGAGTTTTTTATAATCCTTCATCTGACGGCCCAATCCGGACAATTTTCCATTTAATATATCTTCCGTTGTATAACCCAGACGTTCCAGTAATTCAACAGCAGCCCCATAGGACTCCGGATGAACGCTCGTCCTGTCCAAAGGATTATCCCCGTCCAATATTCTCATAAAACCCGCACACTGTTCATAAGCCTTTGGTCCCAACTTCGGCACCTTTAAAAGCTGCCGACGGTTTTTAAACCGTCCGTTCTCCTCCCGATATGCGATGATATTTTTAGCAATCGTTTTATTAATGCCGGAAATATACTCCAGAAGAGATGCAGAAGCCGTATTCAGGTCCACACCAACCCGATTGACACAATCTTCTACCGTTCCGCCCAAAACATCGCTCAGTTTTTTCTGATTCATATCATGCTGATACTGGCCGACACCGATTGCTTTCGGTTCAATTTTCACCAACTCCGCCAACGGATCCTGGAGCCGTCTGGCAATAGATGCGGCGCTTCTCTGTCCCACATCAAATTCCGGAAATTCCTCCGTAGCCAATTTACTCGCCGAATAAACGGAGGCGCCGGCTTCATTGACAATTACATATTCTACACGGCTGTCCAGTTCTTTCAGCAAATCCACGATAACCATCTCTGATTCCCGGGAAGCCGTGCCATTTCCCAGAGAGATAAGTGTAATATGATACTTTTTAATCAATCGTTTTAACACCGCCTTTGCCTCGGCAACTTTTTTCTGAGGCTCAGTCGGATAAATTACAACCGTATCCAGGACCTTCCCTGTCGGATCGACCACCGCCAGCTTACAGCCTGTACGAAATGCCGGATCCCATCCAAGTACAACGCGCCCCGTGATCGGCGGCTGCATCAAAAGCTGTTTGAGGTTTTTTCCAAAGACTTTAATACCGCCGTCTTCTGCTTTTTCCGTCAGTTCATTGCGCACCTCCCTCTCGATCGCCGGTGCGATCAAACGACGATAGCTGTCCACAATGACATCTTTTAAGATTTCCTCTGTTTGTGAATTATCTTTTCGGATGACTTTTTTCTCCAGATATCTCAATATTTTTTCCTCCGGCGCTTCAATCCTGACCGTCAGAAATTTTTCTTTTTCGCCCCGATTTATAGCCAGAATGCGATGTCCCGGAATCTTATTCACTGCTTCTTCATAATCATAATAATTTTCATAAACAGATTTTTCTTTTTCATCCCTGGCCTTAGAGACAATTTTCCCTTCATTTTCCGTTACCCGTCGGATGTAGGACCGGTAATCGGCCGAATCTGAAATCATTTCTGCCAGAATATCCTTGGCCCCCTCCAGCGCTTCCTCTGCCGAAGCCACTCCCTTTTCATCCGATATATAGGCTGTCGCTTCCTCTATAAGAGGCTTTTTCATCATCTGAAGCAGCAGGATATTTGCCAGCGATTCCAGACCCTTTTCTTTGGCGATCGTTGCCCGCGTCCGGCGTTTCGGTCGATACGGGCGATACAGGTCATCCACGGCTACCATTGTTTCTGCAACTTCAATGGCCCTTTTTAATTCCGGCGTTAATTTCCCCTGTTCTTCGATTGAACTCATTACCTGAGCCTTTTTATCTTCCAGATTACGTAAATATAATAATCGTTCATGGAACTGACGCAGCACTTCGTCATTCAGAGAGCCGGTAACTTCTTTTCGATACCGGGCAATAAAAGGAATCGTATTCCCTTCGTCAATCAGTTTGATCGCCGCCTCGGCCTGCCATGTTTTAATATTCAGTTCCTGACTTATCGTCCTTATAATGTCCATAGATTCTCCTATCACAGAAACAGGCCGCCCATTTCTGCGCAGCCTGTTTGCGTGTCTGCCAGTTTACTCATTCAGCAGACGGTCAATCAGTTCATAACCCTTTTCAATTACAATATTGCCACTTTCATCGGCCTCTTTTTCATTATAATTCCAGGATTTTTTCAAGTCTTTCCGACTATCATAAATCATAAACGGCACCGGATTTGACGAATGGGTACGAATGCAGATTGGCGTCGGATGATCCGGCATAATTAAAAGTCGGTAATCTTCGCCGGATGCGTCCATTGCTTCCACCAATGGTTTGATCAGCCGGGCATCCATATTTTCAATGGCCTGAATTTTACGTTCAATGCTTCCCTGATGTCCCATCTCATCCGGAGCTTCCAGATGTATGTATACAAAATCACTGCCATCATTCAAAAGCGTATCCGCCGCTGCCTGAGCTTTACCCTCATAATTTGTGTGAAGTCCGCCATTTGCGCCTTCAACTTCAATATTTTTCATCTCTGCGCCTACGGCAATCCCTTTAAGCAAATCTACGGCAGAAATCATAGCGCCTTTTAAATGGGTCTTTTCTTCAAAAGAAGTCAGAGCCGGACGCGTACCGGCGCCCCAGAACCAACAGGAATTGGCCGGATTTAAGCCCTTTTTCCGTCGTTCCACATTTAACGGATGATTTTCCAATATATCATAACTTTTTTCCATCATTTTACGGAGGACCATATCTTCAGGAAGAAAATCTTTAATCACTTTTCCCAGATGATCATGAGGGGGCGCCAGTTCTACAACACGACCTTTGTCCCAGATTAACAGATGTCTGTAACTTGTTCCCCGATAAAATCTATAAGTTTCTGTCTCCAGAGCTTCACGAACAGCGTCCAGAAGCACAGCCGCATCTTCTGTGGAAATCTCATCCGAGCTGTGATCAATAATGGTTCGCTCTTCGTAAGGAATGTCTTCCTCTTCGGAAAGTGTTACCAGATTACAACGCAGGGCAACATCCGTCTCCTTCATATCCACGCCGATGCTCAGCGCTTCCAATGGAGAACGTCCGGTATAATAAAGTCTTGGATTATAGCCCAGTACAGCCAGATTCGCCGTATCACTTCCCGGGCTCATGCCTTCAGGAATAGTGTTTGCCATACCAATTTCCGACTTTTTTGCCAACGCATCCATAGTTTCAGTTTTTGCATACTCCAACGGTGTCTTTCCGCCAAGTTCCTCCAGCGGTTCGTCGGCCATACCGTCGCCTAACATTACGATATACTTCATAACATTTCCTTCCTCTCTACTCTCTGGATAAAATTTTAAGATAATGAACCCCCTGCGTTTTTTCCAATGCATCGATCAGCTCGGACACGTCACCGGTTGTATTCAGGTTTTCAATACTCAGTGTCACCGAAGCCACACCATTCACCGGGATTGCCTGATGAATGGTCAGAATATTAGCCTGATACTGGGCCACGCAATTTAAAAGTCCGGATAACAGCCCCGGCTCGTCATCCAGCTGAATCATGACCGTAAATGTACGGCCTCTGGAATGGTCATGAAACGGGAAAATATCATCCTTATACTTGTAAAACGAACTCCGGCTGATGCCTGCCCTCTCTGTAGCTTCCTGGACAGTCATTACCTTTTCCGAATCCAGAAGATGCTTGGCTTCCACCACTTTCAGAAGGACTTCCGGCACAGCCTTCTTTTTTACGACATAATAATCATTGCGTTTCTTCATACATATGCCTCCGGCACTATTCCGCCTTATTTTTATCGATGCTCCGCCATTTCAGATAAGCATTAATAAATGGGTCAATATTGCCATCCATGACACTGTCCACGTTGCTGATCTCCGTATTTGTCCGGTGGTCTTTTACCAGTTTATACGGCTGCATAACATAAGAACGAATTTGATTGCCCCATCCGATTTCTTTTACCTCACCGCGGATATCAGAGGCCTTTTCTTCATTCTCCTGCTGTTTTAAAAGATACAGCTTTGCTTTCAGCATCTGCATTGCTTTATCTTTATTCATATGCTGAGAACGTTCATTCTGGCACTGAACCACAATTCCTGTCGGCAGATGGGTGATACGAATCGCTGATGAGGTCTTATTGATATGCTGGCCGCCCGCTCCACTGGAACGATAGGTGTCAATTCGCAGATCCTTATCATTGATCTCTACATCCACATCTTCCTCAATGTCCGGAATAACATCGCAGGATGCAAAAGAGGTCTGGCGCTTTCCAGCCGCGTTGAATGGCGAAATGCGCACCAGGCGGTGAATACCCTTTTCAGCTTTCAGGTAACCATAGGCGTTATCCCCATTAATCTGCATAGTGATCGCCTTAATGCCGGCCTCATCTCCATCCAGAAAATCCAATACTTCCGTAGTAAACCCATGCTTTTCTGCCCAGCGGCTATACATACGGTACAACATACCGGCCCAGTCACAAGCCTCTGTACCGCCGGCACCTGCGTGGAGCGTCAGAATCGCATTGTTGTCATCGTATTCGTCGCTAAGCAATGTGGATATGCGCAGTTCTTCCAGTTCTTCAATGAAAAGATTCAGCGCCTCCTCAATTTCAGGAATCAGACTTTCGTCATTTTCCTCATAACCCATTTCAATTAATGTTTCCACATCCTCATAGGCAGTCTCCAAAGCCTCATACTTCTCTACCGCATCCTTCAGGTGCTTCAATTCTTTCATGGCTTTCTGGGAATTGTCCGGATCATCCCAAAATCCGGGTTCCTCCATAATATTTTCTAATTCACTGATTCTGGACTTTTTATAAGCCAGGTCAAAGTGAATCCCTCACTTCCGCTAATGGTGTTTCGTAACTGATCAATGTTACTTTGAACTGGTCTAATTCAACCATTGCTTCACCCTCTTTCTTATATTTTGATTATCGACTCCGAACGATTGTCCGCAGCCGGCTGCTTCATGCTATTTTTTACGTCCGCAGCATTGTTTATATTTTTTGCCGCTGCCGCACGGACACGGGTCGTTCGGATAAACCTTTCCTTCTTTCCGCCGTACCGGCTGTTTCGCAGCAGATTCATCTTTGTTCGTTCCGGTAACCTTCGCAACCTCTTCCCGTTCTACCCTCTGCTGGATACGGATGTGCATCAGCGCCTGAACCGTATCCTCGGAAATGCCGTCGGTCATCTCATCAAACATATCATACCCCGCAAAGCGGTATTCCACCAATGGGTCCCTCTGTCCATAAGCCTGAAGCCCGATGCTCTGCCGAAGCTGCTCCATATTGTCGATATGGTCCATCCAGCGGCGATCGATCATCTTCAGGAGTACCACGCGCTCAAGTTCACGAATATGCTCTTCCTCAGGGAACTCTTTTTCCTTTGCCTCATAAATTTCAATAGCTTTATTCTGAAGTTCTTTAATGAGCTGCTCTGCATTCTCTCCCTCATGATCTTCCTGTTTCCAGGACACATTTGTATAAGGAATCACCTGAACAAGTCCCTGGGCCAGACTTGCCAGATCCAAATCCGACACAGCGATTTTCTGTTCCAGTTTTTCCAAATCCTTTTCTTCCACCTGGCTCTCTGCCGGAATGTGCATATGCACATGGTTCTTTACAACATCGCGTATCATCTTAAAGATAACATCACGCATATTGTCTCCGTCAAGAACACGCAGACGCTCAGCATAAATAATCTCACGCTGTTCGTTCATAACCTGATCGTATTCCAAAACATTTTTACGAATGCCGTAGTTATTGGACTCAATCTTCATCTGGGCTTTTTCTACTGCGCCGGAAAGCATCTTGTGCTGAATGGCCTCGCCTTCCGGAAATCCAAGGGAATTGAAGACGCCCATCAGCCGCTCAGAGCCAAACAGACGCATCAGATCATCTTCCAGAGAAATGTAAAATCTGGATTCGCCCGGATCGCCCTGACGTCCGGAACGACCACGCAGCTGATTATCAATTCGGCGGGATTCGTGACGCTCCGTACCGATGATCATCAGACCTCCCAGTTCGGCCACGCCTTCTCCCAATTTGATATCCGTACCACGACCAGCCATATTCGTCGCAATCGTTACTGCTCCCCTCTGTCCGGCCTGAGCAACGATCTCAGCCTCCATCTCATGGAATTTAGCGTTCAAAACTTTATGGGGAACGCCTCTTTTTTTCAGAGCATCACTGAAAATTTCTGAAGATTCAATGGTAATGGTACCCACCAGTACAGGCTGTCCTTTTTCATGCGCTTCGACGATTGTATCTGTTACCGCATTGACCTTTTCTCGCTTTGTCTTATAAACCAGATCTTCATGGTCCACACGGCGTACCGGTTCGTTCGTCGGAATTTCGATAACATCCATTCCATAAATATCACGAAATTCCTGTTCTTCGGTCAGCGCCGTACCAGTCATACCGGCTTTTTTCTCATATTTATTAAAAAAGTTCTGGAAAGTAATCGTTGCCAGCGTCTTACTTTCGCGTTTTACCTTCACGCCTTCCTTCGCTTCAATTGCCTGATGAAGACCGTCAGAATAACGGCGTCCCGGCATGATACGTCCGGTAAATTCATCAACAATCAACACCTGATCATCTTTGACCACATAATCATGATCTCTGTGCATCAGGTTATGAGCCCGGAGAGCCAAAATAATATTATGCTGGATTTCCAAATTCTCCGCATCCGCCAGATTATCAATATGGAAGAACTGTTCGACCTTCTTCACGCCATCTTCAGTCAACGATACATTTTTCTCTTTTTCATTGACAATATAATCTCCGGTTTCGATAATCTCTTCACCCATAATGGCCGTCATCTTCGTCATCTCACCGCTGGCCTCGCCCCGTTCCATCTGACGCGCAAGGATATCACAGGCCCGGTAAAGCTCTGTAGACTTTCCGCTTTGGCCAGAAATGATCAACGGTGTTCTGGCCTCGTCGATCAGGACCGAGTCAACCTCATCGATAATCGCATAGTGAAGTCCCCGCTGAACCAGCTTTTCTTTATAAACAACCATGTTGTCTCTCAGGTAATCAAATCCCAGCTCATTATTCGTCGCATAGGTAATATCGCAGGCATAAGCTGCTTTTCTCTCTTCCGGTGTCATACTGTTTAAGACAACGCCAACCGTCAAGCCTAAAAACTCATGCACCTTGCCCATCCACTCGGCATCTCGTTTTGCCAGGTAGTCATTGACCGTAACGATATGAACGCCCTTGCCGTCCAGCGCATTCAGGTAGGCCGGAAGCGTGGATACCAGGGTCTTACCTTCACCCGTCTTCATCTCGGAAATACGTCCCTGATGCAGAATTATACCGCCGATCAACTGAACCCGATAATGCCGCATACCAAGAACTCTGTATGCTGCCTCACGCACGACCGCAAAGGCTTCGACCAGCAGATCGTCCAGTGTTTCTCCCTGCGCAAGCCGCTCTTTAAAGGCACTTGTCTTATCTCTCAACTCTTCATCTGAAAGCTTCTCCATGGCCGGAGAAAGTGCTTCAATCTTATCTGCGATCGGATAGATCCGTTTCAGCTCCCTCTGGCTATGGGTTCCCATAATTTTTGAAAACAAGCCCATTTTATCACTCCTACTAATCTTTCTATCTCATTTTCAGTATCTTCTATAAAACACGTAGTAATTATTGTAACACAGAAATATCGGTTTGCCAACGAAAAAATCTTTCATCCGACGGACAACGGTCCACCACAGGCGCACAACACAAAAACGGCTGCTTATCGCAGCCGCCTTCATTTCTTTCATATTTAATACTCTGGTTCAATCAATCCATAAGTATTTCCTTTACGTTTGTAAACCACATTCACATCATCTGTCTCCGCATTCCGGAATACAAAGAAGTTATGGCCGGAGAGTTCCATCTGGATGCAGGCTTCTTCCGGATCCATCGGTTTCATAGCAAATTTTTTAGAACGGACAATTCGAATCTCCTCCGGTTCCTCTGTCTCCATTTCAATAAATGCCTGCTGGAAATTGCCACCGCCACGATTTCTATTAACCAGTCGGGTTTTATGCTTACGCATCTGACGTTCGATAATTTCCTGTACTAAATCGATAGAAACATACATATCATCGCTTACCTGCTCAGCACGAATAACGCTGCCTTTGATCGGCACGGTAACCTCGATTTTCTGACGATTCTTTTCTACACTGAGTGTCACGATCGCTTCAGTTTCCGGAGTAAAGTATTTATCCAATTTACCTAATTTCTCATAAATCGTATCTTTAAGTCCCTGAGTCACATCAATATTTTTTCCGCTAATCGTAATACGCATAGATATCACTCCTTACTGTGTAATTATGTTTTAATTATATCACATCTGCCTATTCTTTCAAGTCAACTTGTTGTATTTTCTGAAAATATTTTGTAATTTGACACATTTTTAAGAGAAAACAGACGAAGCAAAACCATTCGACATTAAAGAATAAACAACTAAAAAGTCAAGACATTATCCACATTTTTGTTGAATTTTACGTTTTCACCAAAACATACTTTTGCCTTTTTTCTCTTCATTCACCCTTTATACACTGTGGATAAAGTGGATAACTCTGTGCATAAGTCGATTTTTCCGAGAAAATCTGTATTTTCTTATGTGGATAACTTTGTGAATTGTGGATAAGCCAGAATGAATATTTTTTGTTTTATGCAATTCTTCGACAAGTTTTTTGTGCATTTTTAATAAATCCCCTTATTTCGAGCTCATTTTACATATTTTTTTCCACATCTTATAACCAATTCGGTGGATAAAAAAACGCCCGATAAACCATAACGATTTATCAGGCGCTTTTTAAGATTATTATCAGAAAAAGGAAATCATATATTAATCGACAATACGTCTGCAGCAGTAGATATCACCACTGTAGGATAAACTGGTTTCGATAATACCTGTATCCCAGTTGCTGGCATGAATCGTATTACCATTACCAGAGTAGATAGCGATATGCTGAATTTCTCCATAAGAAGAGTAAATCACCAGATCGCCTGGCTGCAGTTCATCTACAGATACACCCCGGCCGCATACGGACTGAGTTGTGCATGTTCTAGGAAGTGAATATCCAAAGTTTGCATAGATACTCTGAACAAAACCAGAACAGTCCGTACCATTTGTCAGAGAAGTTCCTCCATAAACATATGGATTTCCAAGGAACTGTCTTGCATAGTCAACAATCTGCTGTCCCAAACCACTGTTTGAAGATGGTTGGTTAAATACTGGTTCCTCTTCAGCCGGCTCCGTTGTTGTCAGATAATCGCTGTGAATATAAGCGGTTGTTCCGTTGTAGTCCACACGGCTCCATCCATTTTCGCAAATACCCGTACGCGTAATGCTTTCACCTTTTCCAAGTCCTCCGACTCTGTCGGCAAATGCATCGGCCGCTCCTCTTACATTGACTGCGTCCGTCGCCCATACGGTTTCTGATACTTCTTCAATATATAAAGACGGCTCTTCGGCTTCCTGTGTCTCTTCTTCCTGAGCTTCCGTCTGTTCTTCCTGAGCCTCGGTTTGCTCTTCTCGTGCTTCCGTCGGTTCTTCCTGAGCCTCGGTTTGCTCTTCCCGTGCTTCCGTCGGTTCTTCCTGAGCCTCTGCTTGCTCTTCCCGTGTTTCCGTCTGCTCTGCAGCAGCCTCTGTCTGTTCTGTTTCTGTCCTATGCTGTGCATCAGTATCAGCGGTCTGCTGACGTGCTGCTTCCGCCTCTCTCTGCGCTTCCTCTTCCATGGAAACTGCAGAATCATAAACGACGCCGACTTCTACGGTCTGATTTTTAACATAACCTTCAACGCCATCTTTATTTACCTTTGTCCAATCAGATTCCGGAATCACTGCCAGCACTTCAAGAATTTCTTCATTGCCGGCTGTTGCAATAACCGCTGCATCGTCGGATGCTTCCGCTTTAATCTCCACGCCATCCGTGATGATCTTTGCATAACTATTGACCGCATCTGTATTCTTTGCAACTTCTTCAGCTTTCTTACCTGTAACTACATATTCTGCCGAAACATAACCTTCACAGGAACCGGACTGAATATGTATCCATTCACCGGCCTCTTCAAGTACTTCAAATCCGGCGCCAAAATAAAGCTTGCCCACTGCCTCGCTGTCTGCACTTGGCTCCTTGCGAATCATTACGCAGTCTTCCGCCGTGGAAATTCCTTTCTTATAAAATGGGGAAGCAACTTCTTCAGTTGCTGTATAAATAATTTTTCCCTGGATATCCAAATCTCCAAACGAAACATCAAATTTTGTTGTAGTAACCGGAGCTGCGTGAACACCTATTGGATTTGTACCGAATACAACTGCTGCCGCTAAACCGAAAACATACGGTGCAAATTTTAATTTTCCCATTGGTCTTTTCCTCCTAATCCAAGTAATTTTATGTGTCCGTAAATTTTCCGTTATATTTACGCCGCATATATTACATTTTTGTTACAAATATCATTTTAACAAACCTGTCTCCGGTTGTCAACCTTTTATGTAATTTTTTTGTAACAATTAGTTTACAATTTTAACATTGTTTCGTAATGAAATACAAAAAACCGGAGGATGTTCTACCCTCCGGCTCTGATTACTTATTTTTCTACATGAATCCGTATTTTATGCTGCTCTATCTGGATCTTTTTCGTTTTGAGCAAATGACCAACCGCCCGTTTAAAAGCAGCCTTCGACATATTCAGCTCTCGCTCGATAACCTCCGGAGATGCCTTTTCCGAAAATGGAAGCACTCCATCATAGCTTTCCAGCACATCCATGACCACAGCAGCATCCTTGTCAATCTGGAATTCGACCCGTTCCCGCAGACTTAATTCCAGTTTCCCGTCTTCCCGCACATGAACTACCCGTGCCTGAACCTTATCGCCTACACGGAATTGACCATGGACATTTTTCTTTGGAATCATTCCGTGATATTTGCCGTCCACTGCGACAAAAACGCCAAGGTTCGGATTTACCTGATAAACAATCCCCTGAATCATCGCATCTTTTGTATAAGGTGAATCCGTGGCAAGATAGTCATAGATTTTCATTGTCGCACAGAGACGCTTACTCTTATCAATATATAAAGCTACCGGATAACTTTTGCCCGGACGGACCTGAACCGTCTGTTCTTTATACGGAAGGAGCAAGTCTTTTTCCAGGCCCCAATCTAAAAATGCACCAATCTTACTATTCTCTTTGACACAGAGCAGACCGATCTGTCCCAATGTGAGCGCCGGTTCTTCTGTCGTAGCAATCAACCGATCACTGGAATCCCGATACACAAAAACTTCCAGCGAATCCCCGATTCGAGCACTTTCCGGAACATATTTTCTCGGGAGCAATACTGTCTCTTCCTCATCCCCAACATATATCCCAAAGTCTTTTATACGAACTACATTTAAAATTTGTTTTTCACCCAATCGTATCATAGCTTACTCCTATTCCGTAAATTCTGTAATGACACATACTTCTCCGCCTGCTTTTTCCAGAAGGACAACAATTGTTCCGGCTTTTACCTGCCGTTTCGGAATCAAAATATCCCCATACCGAGCCGAATGCTTATATTCCACCCGAATCTGATGTATCCGATAATTTTCCGGTAAATATTCCATCGCCACCGCCACATATCTCGCATTATTCATATGATGATTTGTATCCAGGCAGGCTCTTGTCACCGCTATGGGCTCCAACGTCTCAAATTCACCGCAAATCGGGATTTTTCGTCCTTCGTAATTCATCGACTCCTTCGGTTCCATCTGATAAGCCTCAATCTGAGTTCTGTCTACCCGAACCGGACGCCCTGTTGTCACATCGATCATCGCCCATACGGAATTCGCCCTTGCAATCCGCCCACCGGAAGCATCATCAATAATAAAATTACGCAATCCCAATGGCCCCTTAAAATCATACGGCCAGGTCCCTACCGTAATCGACTCGCCATATGTCGGATAACGTTCTACAACGATCTGCCAGCTATTCAGCATCCAAACCTTTCCCAGGATATCCATGTTTTTCGGCCCCACGCCAAGCTCATCTGACTGAAAACAACTACAATCCTGAAAATAATTAATAACCTGGGCCATATCTACCCTGTAGTCCGCTCCAACCTCACTATAGGTCACCGGACGCTCCATTCGATACATATCTCCACCCCTTTGCATACCCGTAAATACAGAAAACGCATCACCGGCGCGTTTTTCTGTATATTATAGCATGAAAAAAATCAGACATTTCACTAAAGCTCCTCTTTAATAAAATGTCTGACTGATAACTGGGCTGGAAGGATTCGAACCTTCAAATGCTGGAGTCAGAGTCCAGTGCCTTGCCATTTGGCGACAGCCCATCATTGGCTCAACAATTGCATTATATACTATCATACACATTTTGGCAAGAGTTTTTTTGAATTTTTTTAAAATTTTTTAAAACATCTTTTTTTGCCTTATTTAACACAATAACACCTGCAATCAATGAGCCTGCAAATAATCAGTCATCCATTGTGGACAGCATTTTCTTTAATTCAATTAATTTGTCACGCAGTTCTGCTGCCTGCTCGAAATTCAAATCCGCCGCCGCCGCCCGCATCTGCTTCTCCACCTTTCCAATAAGCTTCGTTAATTCCTTCCTGCTCATGGATTCCGGATCTTTCATTAATTGATCTTCTGTCTCTGCAATTGCCTTTGAAACCGCAATAAGATCACGAACAGCTTTCTTGATCGTCTGAGGTGTGATTCCGTGCTCTTCATTATATGCCTGCTGAATCTGACGGCGTCGGTTCGTTTCATCGATGGCCCTTTTCATAGAATCGGTCATCGTGTCCGCATACATGATAACATGCCCTTCCGAATTTCGCGCCGCACGTCCGATTGTCTGAATCAATGATGTCTCTGAACGCAGGAATCCTTCTTTATCTGCATCCAAAATAACCACTAATGTAATTTCCGGAATATCCAGTCCTTCCCGCAGCAGATTGATACCGACGAGTACGTCAAACACATTCATACGCAAATCCCGCACGATTTCCGTCCGCTCCAGGGTATCGATATCGGAATGGAGATATTTTACCCGAATGCCGGCTTCCCGCATATAATCGGTTAAATCTTCCGCCATCCGCTTGGTCAGCGTGGTGATCAATACTTTATGTCCCTTGCTTGTCTCACGATTGACCTCACTGATCAGATCATCGATCTGTCCTTTCACCGGACGCACTGAAATCTCCGGGTCCAAAAGTCCTGTCGGCCGAATAATCTGTTCGGTCCGCAGCAATTCATGTTCTGCTTCATAGACATTCGGGGTCGCCGAAACGAACATCATCTGGTCAATTTTGCTTTCAAACTCCTGGAAATTCAGCGGTCGGTTATCCTTGGCCGACGGCAATCGAAATCCATAATCCACCAGTGTAGTCTTTCTGGACTGATCTCCGGCGTACATCCCCCGCACCTGGGGAATTGTCATATGGGACTCGTCTACAATAATAAGGAAATCATCCGGAAAATAATCCAACAGGGTATGCGGTGTTGCCCCCGGTTCCAGCCCGGCAAGATGACGTGAATAATTCTCAATTCCAGAACAGAAACCGGTTTCCCGCATCATTTCTATATCAAAATTCGTTCGCTCTGAAATCCTCTGCGCCTCCAGCAGCTTATCTTCACTCTTAAAATATTGAACCCGCTCCTCAAGCTCTTTCTCAATATTGACAATAGCCGCTTCCATTTTTTCCTTTGAAACAACATAGTGAGATGCCGGGAAAATAGCAATATGCTCCAGCCGAGCCTTAATTTCTCCTGTCAACGGGTCAAAAGACGTAATCCGGTCCACTTCATCACCGAAAAATTCTACTCGGACCGCTTCCCCCTCGGCTGCCGCCGGATAAATCTCTACCACATCGCCATGAACCCGGAAGGTTCCCCGTTTAAAATCCATGTCATTTCGTTCATACTGAATATCAATCAGTTTGCGGACCACATCGTCCCGCTCCTTCTCCATCCCCGGACGCAGAGAAACAACCATCTCCTTGTAATCAATCGGGCTGCCCAACCCATAAATACAGGATACGGAAGATATGATGATCACGTCCTCCCGCTCCGTCAGCGCCGCAGTGGCTGAATGACGCAACTTATCAATCTCGTCATTGATTGCCGAGTCCTTCGCAATATAAGTGTCCGTCTGCGGCACATAGGCCTCTGGCTGGTAATAATCATAATAGGACACAAAATACTCAACAGCGTTATTCGGGAAGAATTCTTTAAATTCCCCGTAAAGCTGTGCGGCTAATGTCTTATTATGGGCCAGCACTAGTGTCGGCTTGTTCAGCGCCTGAATGACATTTGCCATTGTAAACGTCTTGCCGGAGCCGGTGACGCCAAGCAACGTCTGAAACTGATTTCCTTCTTTAAACCCCTTCACCAGGGCCTCGATCGCCTGCGGCTGGTCGCCGGTTGGGGCGTATTCTGATACTAGTTCAAAATGATCCATGAACAAGAACCTCCTATGATTACACTTGAATTTGCCAGACATGCTTTAATAAATCAACTATTAATTCTGCATATTATGTCTGATTATATATCAACTGATTGCGTTCTAATTCTTTTTGCAATTCTTCAACTGTAGGTAAAACAGTCATATACTTTGACGCAAATATCTGTTGACTTTCTTGCAATACAGAGTACTTTACCATCGTCTCGTCTTTATCAGTGCAAAATAAAATTATAGAACACCAAATCAATATAAAAATCCGTAGTCTCTGTACATATGCGCATTTGCCTTCCGACAAAGGAAAAACCCTTTCCCATTTCTAATAAAAATTTCTTTCTTCCTCATCGGAAATACGCATAATATCTCTCAAATGAGACCATGTTACTTTTCCTGCCATCAAAAATCCATATGAATCCTTGGGAAATGTAATATAAAACTGCCGACAATTTCTTAAATTCGCCACGGAAAATCCTGTTCCAAATTCATCTGATAATTTTGCAGATAAATTGCTTATCAAATAAGAACCATATTTAGCTTTCTTTTCTCCAAGTTGCTCTTGTTCAACGATTCTTCTTCCTATATTCCAATATGCATATGTCATTATTGCGCTTGCATTACTATAAGCCTGTTCTCTCGCCTGATGCAATATCAAACGAACATCTTCATACAGTTGCTGTTCATCCATTGTCATAGCTTCCGATATTCCCCGTTTTGCTATTTCGTTCTTTTTACCCATAAATCCTCCAATTCATCCATATATGCATCTTTTGATTCTCTTACAACAAATTTAATAAGGTAATCCATAGAAAACATATCAGCTTCACATTCTTGTATACATTTATCATTCAAATCTGTTAAACCAGCATCCACATGTCCACAGAAAATGTGACCAGATTCATGAAATACTATAAAAAGCCAGCCATATTTAATTAACTTAATTATATACTCATCTTTTCTATATATGTTTTTAAAGTTCAAACTACTCAGATACTGTTTAGGTTTCTCAATCACTCCATAATTAACGAGCACATAATATTCATTTTCAACTTTTACAGAAAAAGCATTTATTGTATCTCCTTTTACTGTAAATAAATTTATCCCTGGAACTGTAATACCTTTCTCTTCCCTTATAATCACACGCTCATCCGTAATCAATTCCTGTGCAAGATTTATCAAATCACATCCATCCGAAGTTAGATACAATTTTTTAGAATATATACGATTCAGCCACTCTTCAATTTCAAATAGTTCCATGGTCCCTCCCTCCATATGTTATTAGAATGTTCCAAAAAAATAATCTCCGCGACAGCCATAGCCGCCGCATTCTTCTCTAACAAAAGCACTCTTTCTTCATCTTCAAAAATTTTCGCTTCATAACCCATATCTTCAATAAGCCCTATTACATTTTCCTGTAAATACTGATACTCTGCGTCAAAATCATCCCTCCCCTGCAAGAATCTCGTATTACAAAGCCAAATAAGATTTGCTATGTATTCTAAATAATTCAAGATTGCATTCAAATCACTGCTATTCTTTTTCATATAGGTAATAGACAATCGCTTTCTTATCTCATCACAACCAGTACACCTTCCTCTGTATTTCCAATCACGAATACAATACTCATCTATTAGCTCTTCTAACGAAAATTCATCAATAGAATTCTCTGATAAAAGTTCTTCTATTTTATCCAACTAATATTGTACATCTGTTTTTACAGCTAAAATATCAAAAATGCTCCTTCTCGCCATCCTGTAATTATACTCCCTTTAAGTACTTCTCTACTTCTCTATCATACTCAGAAACATATTCGCGATCCTGTTTAACCCTAAAAACCTCATACTCCCTATTAGCTTTCTCTATAGCGGTATCATGTGATATATGTTCCTTTCCTAATAATACCTTGCGTCGATTATTCATCAAGAACTGATTTGTCTGATCAACCCAATCTTGCATACTCATTAATATCTCATCTTCAGCCATCAACTCAGTATAATCAATAAACATTGTTACCAACCTGTTTAAACGAGATAATTCTTTTTCATTTAAATAATTTTTAGCAATACGTATGTCCTTTTTTAGTACTTTTCCATTAGGAGCATCTTTCCACGTAATAAGCCCCATTGCAGGCTTTTCTGAATCTGCCCGTTCATATATCAACTCTACCGCAGTTTTCCCGGTAACTGCAAAATGAAGTTTATTCTGGACAAAAGCATAAAAATTTTTTGTTGTTTCACTATTCTTATCATAATCATAACTACATTGCTCAAAAACATCGGTAATTTTTTGATAGGCTCTACGTTCACTCGCTCTGATTTCTCTAATACGCTCTAATAATTCATCAAAATAATCTTTTCCAAAAGACTTTCCGTTTTTTAGCATATCATCATTTAAAACAAATCCCTTGGTAATATACTCTTTTAATGTTTTTGTAGCCCACTGCCTAAAACGCGTAGCCTTTTTAGAATTCACCCGATATCCAACTGCTATAATAGCATCAAGATTATAAAACTCTTGTTCGCGCTTGATATTTCTATTCCCCTCCTTTTGAACTATTTCCATCTTGGAAACAGTTGACTCTTTTATAAGTTCTTCATCCTCGAATATATTAAATAAATGTTTTGAAATAGCCAGTACATTAACATCAAATCAATGATATACTCATCACTTAGCATTTCCTGAAACATTTTAAAATTTTCTTCATATTTCCAATCATATCGGACATCTTTCGCATCCCCGTAACCCAAACTCGTAAATCTCACTCCCGGTACACGAATAGAATCCATAAGCATATTATCCAACATGGCATACAAATAATCAGATGGTTCTTCACCATTCCGCTTTGCTTCCAGCATGCGAATAACATCCTGATTGGATACGCTGATAATCAGTTTCCCACTCTCCCGAAGAACGCCTTTAATTGCTCTGTCTGCATTTTTATCCGCCCCGTTACAGGATAAGACGATGGCAACACTGCGCAGAGCTTTTGCGTATAAATACTTTTCCGTAGTATAAATTTCTTTTTGGGTGATTGCGTCTTTATAATTTTTGAACTCAAAAATAATGTATTTAGTATTGAAGAAATCCTCTAAAAATTTCCAAAAAGGACTTACTTTATCATCTTTAATCTTACATATCAAATCAAACCGGTACAGATCAGCATTGGATTTTTTCTGTTCTTTCCATATGGACAGATCATCCATAAATAATTCTTTCAAAATCTTCGCACATAATTTCTCGTATTCGCCACTTTCGATAAATGTTCCGTCATGTACCCGTATTATATCATGTAAAAAAAAGAAAGTACAGAGCTTAATCGAATGTTTGTTCTGCACTTTCAAAACTTTTTATTGAATTTTTTGCTGTCTTAACATTTTATAACTTCTGCTCCCCAACTGGGGATGGTTCCCATCACCTGAGCTAAAGCCAACTTTTTCGCCTTTTCCTCTGTAATCTGGCTATCAGATGAACTCTGTGATGTATAAAACTCCACATCATATGCTGAAGCAACCCCCTTTCTACTTTATAGATATATTTTATGATTTGAATATGAAATCTACATAAAATTTAAAAACCATTTTCAATCTGTGTCAGTTTTTTAAAGTTCCTGTAAACCATAACCAATGATAAAACGCAGGCCAGGAAATCGGCAATCGGCCCGGCAAACAATACACCATTCAGTCCAAAGAAAATTGGCAGCACGATCAACAACGGAATGAGAAAAAAGCCCTGACGGGACAGAGATAGTAAAATTCCCTGACGCACATTTCCCGTACTTGTGAAATAATTTACCGATATCGGCTGTATCCCCAATATGCATACCATAAACATGTAAATGCGCAGATAACGTTCCGCGAATTCAAAATACAGCTCATCTCCCGTTCCAAAAATGCCGGTGAGCTGGCGTGGAAATAGCTGGAACACGATAAAAGCCAGCACGCTGATGACCAATGCGGCAGTCACGGCTTTTTTATAAGTTTCCTTCACCCTGTCATATTTTTTTGCTCCCATATTAAATCCCAGAATCGGCTGGCATCCCTGAGCCAATCCGACAGCAAAAGATACGAGAATCATATTCAATTTCGCACTGACACCGGATACGGCCAGAGGGATATCGCTGCCGTAGACAGACAGAGCGCCATAATGAATCAGCATATTATTTAAGACAATATTGACTACCATCATGATTGTATGATTAATAAAATTCGAAGTGCCCAGTTTGATAATATCCATCACATATTTTACTCTCAGCCCCAACATTTGAAACTGTATTTTAAAGGTTTTGAACCGTGGGAAATAGGCAATACACATAATCAATGATATACACTGACCGGTGATTGTTGCCAGAGCTGCTCCCCGGATTCCCCACCGAAAAACAAACATAAAAAGCCAATCCAGAAAAACATTCAATACAGCGCCGGTCACCGTACAGGCCATCGAATAGGTCGGACTTCCGTCCGCTCGAATCAGCACACTTGCCGCATTGGTGAACAACAGAAACGGTAAGCCAAAGGCCGTGATTCCCAGATAAAGCTGCGCATAAGGAAAAACATTCTCCGTCGCACCGCACAAAAGTAAAATCGGCGTTTTGAAAGCCAGTACAAGACCACCCATCAAAATACTGAGAATGACCATTAACATCAATCCAGTACCGAGATATTTTTTCGCTTCTTCTTCTTTTTTTGCTCCCAGGCTGATATTGAAATTCGCCGCAATCCCCACCCCGGCCAACTGGGCAAAAGCTATGGTAAAGGTCACGACAGGGAATGCCACATTGGTAGCCGCATTCCCAAGCATGCCGACAACATGGCCGATAAATATCTGATCCGTAATATTATAGGCCGCATTCACCAACATGCTGATAATCGAAGGAATAGCAAATTTTTGAATCAACCCCATGATTGGAGCATATCCTAACGGATTCCCTTTTACTGCTGTTTGATTATCATTCATCATCATTGGTATCCCCCTTCCCCTCTGTCGACAATATTTCATTTTTCGCATTTTTTCCGGACAATAATTCCGCCAGATTCGCTTCCATTTTTGCAAGGGCCTTTTGAACAATTTCCAGTTCTTCCTTAGAAATTCCCTGGGTGACAGCATCATTAAAAGTCAGCAGTTCTTTTTGTACCGCTGTTCCCAGTTCCCTCGTCAGCGGCGTCGGGTAAATACGGTTCTGACGTCGATCCTTCATATCCTTTTCCCGTATCAAAAAGCCTTTCTCTTCAAGGGTTTTAACTACCCGTGTTGTTACTGCTTTATCCACACAGACCATCTCTGTTAGTTCCTCTTGTGTAGCTCCCTCACATTTCTGTAAAGCCATGAAAAAAGGCTGCTCTGCGACCGAAATATTATATTTATGTTTAAAAGCTGCTCCGATGTACATCTGGCTCTTTCTGGCCAGCAAAGTAATCATCCTCAGTGTACTTCGATTCATTTTTTATCACCTCAAATCCATCATACCAAGAGCTAGTTGACATGTCAACAAATTTTGTACAAGTGCTTTGACACGATTGACAGATATGACTGCGCGTAGGGAAATATGTTTTCCGTCGTTCCGCAAAGCTTCAAAATCTGCATATTGAACATCTGAACCACACACAATATCATTATTCCCATCATGAGCATCAACGGCATGACCAATAAAAATCTGATCTGTGATGCTATAGATTGCGTTTACCAGCATGCCAATGACCGAGGGGACCGCAAATTTACCAATCAATCCGGTTACCGGTCCGGAACCCAGAAGATTTTCTTCCGCATATAAATATCGATTTCCACTTAACACGCCTCTCCCCTCACGCTTTAACTCTACGCTTTCCCCCTCAAAAATATCCATTGGATTTTCCACCTTTTTCATTTAAACTCAAAAGGCTTCCATGAGATAATCACTCTATCTCATAGAAGCCTTTTCCCTTTAAATATTCAATTGAAACTACTATCTATTCTGCCACGCTATTTAAATAATTGATTGCCGCCTGAAGCTGATTATCTTCTTCCTGTTCCTTGTCATATTCCACCACCTGATCGGGTTCGATGCCAGTACCGTGAATACATACGCCGGATGGTGTATAGTATTTGGCCGAGGTCAGCTTCACCGCCGAACCGTCGAATAACGGAACAATGGACTGGACAATACCTTTTCCAAAAGTAGTCGTACCGATAATCTCCGCCTCGTCGTAATCTTTCAAAGCGCCGGTAAAAATTTCGGAAGCGCTGGCAGTATTACCATTGACCAGTACAACCATCGGTACCTCGATCCGGTCATCATCCTTCGCCCATTCTTCTTCCCGGTTTCCATTCTTATCCTCCGTGTAAACAAGTAATTCTTTCGGAAGCACCCGATCCAGAATATCACATACGCTGTCCAGCAGACCGCCCCCATTATCCCTCAGATCAAAAATCAAACTTTTCATTCCCTGAGATTCCAGATCATCCACCGCAGCAGCAAACTGTTCCGCCGTCACCTCTTCAAATTCTGAAATCTGTATATATCCAATCTGATCATCCAACATCTTGTATGTTACCGTCGGCACATTGACAACCGCACGTTTCACCGCAACATCAATATATCTGTCCTCAGTAGCCCGATAAATGGTAACGTTCACCGTCGTGCCTTCCTCACCCTTCAGCTTTGCAACGACCATATTCAAATCTTCCCCGGTAACCTCTTCGCCCTCCACAGCATAGAGAATGTCATCTTTTAAAATACCTGCTTCCGCAGCTGGTGCGTCGTCAAAAGGCTTGACGATCGTAATAATCCCCGTGCTCATGTTTTGAGATACATAAGCCCCGATGCCTGAATATTTTCCCGATGAAGACTCCATTACCGATGCAAATTCCTCAGCCGTATAGTAAGTTGTATAATCTTCTCCCAATCCGGTAACATAGCCGGCATAAATTCCTTCTTCCAGTTTATCCGGATCAATATCCTCCTGATTCAAGTAAAGGTTATCGATGAGTTTATCAATTTTATCCAGTTTTTCTTCGATTTCCCCATACCGCTCACCCAGTCGGCCCGTCGACTTTTCCTGGTAATACTGTACGCCTGACACTCCAGCCCATACAATACCCATTACTGCCAAACCAGCTACAAAGCTGGCAAAATTTTTCTTGTTCATAATTTCAGCCTCACAGATTTTTCGTTCTTCACTATTGTACAACAAGTCCTCCGAAATGCAAAGAGAAAACACAGATTTTTCATGGAATAATCGAGTAGGAGGAATTTCTCTTGATTGAGAAATTCCGACCTCTCACACCA
>ERZ1673746.888-NODE-888-length-26637-cov-6.249718_pt1 | contig 26637 bp, 19 predicted proteins | sample MGYA00580205_ERZ1673746 | MGnify/ENA primary metagenome ERZ1673746 (study PRJEB41218, sample SAMN15661771) | gut metagenome | host: Homo sapiens | place: Canada: London | collected 2015-08-20/2019-03-30 | study: EMG produced TPA metagenomics assembly of...
AATCTTATGCAGGCGTGCGATGGGGGTCTGCGAACCCACGACCGGATCGCCGATCTCGACCAGCAGTTCGCTGTCCTTGGGTACCAGGACGTCGACGCGCGAGCCGAATTTGATGAAGCCGCAGACGCTGTTCTGCTCCACGGGCTCACCGACTTTCATGTAGGAGATGATGCGGCGTGCAATCAGGCCCGCAATCTGGCGGAAAAGCACCTTCCGGCCGGAGGCCATCCTCACGACGGTCGTCGTGCGTTCGTTCTCGGTCGACGACTTGGGATGCCATGCCACCAGAAAACGCCCCGGATGGTATTTGAAATACTCGACCGTGCCCCCGACCGGCACCCAGTTCATATGGACATTGGTCACGGACATGAAGATCGAGATCTGCAACATCTCCTCGTTCAGGTATTCGGTTTCCTTCACAACCTCCGTCACGACCACGCGGCCGTCGCAGGGAGAGAAAACCAGGTCGGCATCGTGTATCCGCACACGGCGGGGTTCCCGGAAAAACGCGACGATAAAGAACCAGAACAACAGCAAAAGCACGGCGCTCACCCACAACAGCGAAATATTCGAATCGCTGACCAGCAGGTGATAGATCAGCCAAAATATAAATACACAGACGGCACCCGAGATACAGATAATCTTGTAGCCTTCCTTATTTATCCTCATAACTCTTTTTTAGGTTTGCAGTTACATCACAAAAAGCATATAGACGAATACGAACGGCGCCGAGAGCAGCATGGCGTCGAAACGATCGAGCACCCCGCCGTGGCCGGGGATCAGCCGCCCCGAATCCTTAACGCCGGCAGCCCGCTTGAACATCGACTCCACCAGGTCGCCCAGCACGCCCGAAACGGCGGCGACCAGTGCCAGACCGGCCCAAACCCACATATTCCCGTCCAGCATCCGTGCAGCCACGATGCCCATGACGACGGCACCGGCGATCCCGCCGAAGAACCCCTCCCAGGATTTCTTGGGCGAAAGGCGTTCGCAAAGGCGGTGGCGTCCGACGGACATCCCCACCAGGTAGGCGAAGACGTCGTTGGCCCAGATGATGAAGATATAGGCGACCATGATCCACGGGTTCCAGGTATCGCTGCCGACGATCGGGATATAGCACATCAGCGACAGGGGCAATGCCACGTAGCAGATTCCCATGATCGTCGTGCCGATCCCGGAGGCCGGGTTTTCACCCCTGCGGTAGAGTTCGCAGATGAACATGGCGGGCAGGAGCAGCAACAGGAACGCCAGCCCGCAGCCGAAGGCCTGCCGGGCGTCGCCGAGAATCTCGATGTCGTCCGAGACGAACGCGAAATTGAGCACGAAAAGCACAACACCCGCAACAAGCCCTACGACTCTCTGCGGCGCATTGCCTTGTTTCCCGGCCAGCGTATAGAACTCGTACATGCCGCCCACGAGCAGCGCCGCGAGCAACGCGCCGAAGCTCCACTGCGACCAGACGATCGCCCCCAGTACCACCGCTGCCAGGACAAGGCCGCTCAGCGTGCGTACCACGAGGTTCTTCATAGTTTCATTCATCAGTTAATGCGGGTTAGGTTCGTCTTATTCGGTCTTGGAAATCGCGGCGGCCGTATTGCCGTCGGCAGGGGCTTCGGGCGTCTCCGTCTGTACAACCGCGGGAGCATCCTCTTCCGGGGCGGGCTTCGCCGCCGGGGCTGCAGAAGCCTCGGGCTCTCCCTTCACGGCGGCCCCGTTAGCCTTGACTTTGGCCTCGGCCTCCTTCCGCTCACGCAGGATGTCCTTCTTGCGACGGCCGAAGATACGCTCCACGTCCTCGGTGAAGACCACTTCGCGCTCCAACAACAGTTCGGCCAGCTCTTTCAGGCCGTCGGCATGCTCACGGAGCACTTTCTCGGCCATCTCGTAAGCCTTCCCGATGACGAGTTTGGCCTCGGCGTCGATCTGCTGCGCGGTCAGTTCCGAATAGGGCTTCGTGAACGCCATGTCGCTCTGCCCCGTGGAATCGTAATAGCTCAACGTCCCGACATTTTCACTCATGCCATAATAGGCTACCATGGCATAGGCCTGCTTGGTGACACGTTCCAAGTCATTGAGCGCCCCGGTCGATATTTCGCCGAAGGTCAGCTGCTCCGAAACACGTCCGCCGAGCGTGGCGGCCAGCTCGTCCATCATCTGCTCGCGCGTGGTGATCTGCCGTTCTTCGGGCAGGTACCAGGCTGCGCCGAGCGCCTTGCCGCGCGGGATGATCGTCACCTTGATAAGCGGGCTGGCATTCTCGAGTATCCAGCTCACCGTGGCGTGGCCCGCCTCGTGATAGGCGATCACACGCTTTTCCTCGTCGGTGATGATCTTATTCTTGCGTTCGAGGCCGCCCACGATGCGGTCGATGGCTGCCAGGAAGTCCTCCTTCGAAATGAATTTCTTGTTGTGGCGCGCAGCGATCAGCGCGGCTTCGTTGCAGACATTTGCAATGTCGGCACCCGAGAATCCGGGGGTCTGGCGGGCCAGGAACGACCGGTCGAGCTGAGGATCGAGCTTCAGCGGACGCAGGTGGACGTTGAAAATCTCCTCACGTTCCTTGACGTCGGGCAATCCCACCTCGATCTGGCGGTCGAAACGGCCGGCGCGCATCAGCGCCTTGTCGAGGATGTCGGCACGGTTCGTGGCCGCAAGGACGATCACGCCCGTATTGGTCTGGAAGCCGTCCATCTCCGTGAGGAGCTGGTTAAGCGTATTCTCACGCTCGTCGTTGCCCGAGAACCCGGCATTCTTGCCGCGGGCGCGGCCGATGGCGTCAATCTCGTCGATGAAAACGATGCACGGCGCCTTCTGCTTGGCCTGTTCGAACAGGTCGCGGACACGCGAAGCACCCACGCCGACGAACATCTCCACGAAGTCGGAACCCGAAATCGAGAGGAACGGCACGTTGGCCTCGCCTGCGACGGCCTTCGCCAGCAGGGTCTTACCCGTCCCCGGAGGGCCTACGAGCAGCGCTCCCTTGGGAATTTTGGCACCCAGTTCCTTATATTTGTCGGACTTCTTGAGGAAATCCACGATCTCCATGATCTCGACCTTGGCCTCCTCCAGCCCAGCCACATCCTTGAACGTGACGCGTTTGGAGTTATCCTTGTCGAACACCTGCGCCTTGGCCTTGCCCACGTTCATGATGCCGCCGCCCGCACCGCCTCCGGCACCGCGCGACATCGAACGCATGACGAAAATCCACACGCCGATAATCAGCACCCACGGCAGCAGGTTGATCAGCACGTTCGTCCAGTCGTTGGCCTTGTTTTCATAGACCACGGGAACGACTTGCCCGGACTGCTGCTCGGCGGCTTTCAGGTCTTCACGGAACGAGTCGACCGACCCGATCGTGAAGAGGAGCTGCACACCCGTCTCGGGAAGCCGGCGAAAGCGTTTGTCTACCGTATCCCTGCGGTACTGCTCGACCGCTTCTTTTTTCAGGAATACCTGCGCCTGGTCGCGGTTCACGACCTGGATCTTCTCCACCTCGCCCTTTTCGACCATCCGTTCGACGGTAGCCCAGTCGCTGGGCACGGGCGTGTCGTTGACATCCCCGAAGACGTAGTAGCCGATAATGAACGCGCCGATCAGACCGTAGAGCCACAGCATCGACGGTCGCGACATGTTCATATTCATCTTATTATTGTTCTTGCGTTGATTTGCCATATTTAAAATTACTCTTCGTATTCATATTTGGTCATCGGCGCATCAGCCCACAACTCTTCGAGCCGGTAAAACCCGCGCAGTTCGGTCTGGAAAATGTGCACCACCACGTCCACATAGTCCATGGCGATCCACACGGCATTCTGCTGCCCCTCGATACGCCAGACCTTTTCGCCCAGCACTTCGAGCACCTTCTCTTCGATGCCCGCGGCGATGGCCCCTACCTGCGTCGTGGAATCGGCGTTGCACACAATGAAACGGGAACATATCGCCCCGTCGAACCCCGAAAGGTCGAGCGATACAATATTCTTACCCTTTTTATCTTCAATCGCACCAACGATAGTTTCGATCAGTTTATCCATAAATAGTCAATAGGTATCTATAACCTTGCAAAGGTACGAAAAGAGAATGATATTTGAAAATTAAGCCCCGTAAAAAAGCAGCCGGACGGGCGACAATCGCAGAAGTCCGCACTTTTATCCGCCACAGCGCCGTTACAGCGGATTAATTCTTAATTATATGCCCGAGCCCCTCCCCTGTAAACGGCAGGGTGCCCGGCGATGCGATCGCCGGGCACCCTGCCGTTTACAGGCATCCGCCTACCCCTTTACTTCGGGTATATTGGCCATGATCGTGTCGGTCAGAGCCTTGATGATCGAACTCTTGACGTACGTGCGGCGTACCGCCACGGCGATCTTACGCGACGTGGCGCCTTTGGCGAGCATCTTCAGCCGGTCGTGGTGATCCGCGGGGATGTACTCGATGGCCATTTCGGGGATGATCGTCAGGCACGACGTGCAGTCGACGATGCGCATCAGCGTATCGAGCGACCCCGACTCGAAGGAGTAGTGCGACGGCATGTCGCGCTTGGCCTGGCACAGCTCAATGATCTGGTCACGCATACAATTTCCGGCGCTCAGGATCACCAGGTCTTTCAGGTCGATGTCCTCGATGCGGATGTTCTGCCGTTCGTACAACGGGTTTTCGGGCGAAACATAGGCGAAAAAACGGTCGTTGAAAAGTTCCTGTTCGAGGATACCGTCGCCACACGTGCCGCTGGCGACAAGTGCCGCGTCGATCCGGTCGCGCTTGAGCGCCTCGACGATGTCCGAAGTGACCATCTCCGAGATTTCCAGTTCCACCTTCGGGTAATCGCGCACGAAATCCGGGATGAACTTGTGCAGCAGGTAGGGCGCGATGGTCGGGATGACGCCCAGACGCAGTTTACCCGAAGTTTCGCCCTTCAGTTCGGCGACCGACTCGCGGATATTGTTGTAGGCCCGCAGCGTTTCCCGGGCGCGATCCAGCACCACTTCGCCGGCCTCGGTCGGGATCACGGGTTTCTTCGAACGGTCGAGCAGCACGACGCCCAGCTCCTCTTCGAGCGCCTTCACCTGCATGCTCAGCGACGGCTGGGTCACGAAACAATGCTCTGCGGCCAGCGAAAAACTACCGCAGTTCGCCACAGCCAGGAGGTATTCAAGTTGAATTATAGTCATAGCAGCCGATTATTTCAATACACAAAAATATAAAATAAATCTATAACAGACAACTTTATTAGGTCACCCGCGCGGTTTTTCGTAAGTTTGCCCACAAAATATATATAAAGTTTTATGGGAAAGATCATTCTTACCGGCGACCGTCCTACGGGCCGGCTCCACTTGGGACACTACGTCGGTTCCCTGCGCCGCCGCGTCGAACTGCAGGAATCGGGCGAATTCGAACGCATATTCATCATGATAGCCGACGCGCAGGCCCTGACGGACAACGCCGACAACCCCGAGAAGGTGCGCCAGAACATCATTGAAGTGGCGCTCGACTACCTTTCGGTCGGCCTCGATCCGAAAAGGTCTACCCTTTTCATCCAGTCGCAGATCCCGGAGCTCTGCGAGCTCTCGTTCTACTATATGAACCTGGTCACCGTACAGCGCCTACAACGCAACCCGACCGTGAAGGCCGAGATTCAGCTGCGGGGCTTCGCCGAAGGCGCCGCCGAGGGCGACACGCAGCAGAAGCAGGGCATCCCCGTGGGCTTCTTCACCTACCCCATCAGCCAGGCGGCCGACATCACGGCATTCAAGGCCACGACCGTCCCTGCGGGCGAAGACCAGGAGCCGATGATCGAACAGACCCGCGAGATCGTCCACAAGTTCAACACGGTATACGGCCCGGCACTCGTCGAGCCCGAGATCCTGCTGCCGGAGAATGCGGTCTGCATGCGTCTGCCGGGCACCGACGGCAAGGCCAAGATGTCGAAATCGCTCTGCAACTGCATCTACCTCTCGGACAGCGCCGACGAGGTGAAGAAGAAAGTCATGGGAATGTATACCGATCCCGACCACCTGCGCGTCGAAGACCCGGGCAAGGTGGAGGGCAACACGGTGTTCACCTACCTCGATGCCTTCAGCCGCCCCGAGCATTTCCCGAAATATCTGCCCGACTACCCGTCGCTGGACGAGCTGAAGGCGCATTACCGCCGCGGCGGCCTGGGCGACGTGAAGGTCAAGAAATTCCTGATCGCCGTACTCAACGAGACGCTGGAGCCGTTCCGCGAACGCCGCAAATACTACGAAGGCCGCATCGAAGAGGTCTACGAGATTCTCCGCACCGGTTCGGAGGCAGCCCGGCAAATGGCCTCGCAGACACTCGACGACGTGAAGCGCGCCATGAAAATCAACTATTTCGACGACAAACGGCTCATCGCCGAACAAGCCGAGCATTTCGCTCGCAAACAATAGGATGCAGTTACGCACCGAGCATATCTACCGCGAGTTCCTCCGCCTGACCCGGCGGTTGAGCAACAGCCAGATCATGATGCTGCTGGCTGTCGTGGTCGGTATACTCGCCGGACTGGGCACCTACCTGTTCGAAATACTGCTGCACGGCATCAAGAGCGGACTGATACGCTGGTTCCCGGTGGACAGTGCGCATGTCCTGTTCCTGATCTACCCCGCCATCGGCATCATACTCGCCACGCTGTTCGTAAAATACATCGTGCGCGACAATATTTCGGAGGGCGTAACACGCGTGCTCTATGCCATGTCGAGCCGCAATTCACGCATCCCGGGGCACAATTGCTGGACGTCGATCGTAGGCGGCGCCACGACCATCGGGTTCGGCGGTTCGGTGGGCCCCGAGGCACCGATCGTACTGACGGGCGCGGCTATCGGCTCGAACGTCGGGCGGCTGGCGCGCCTCAATTACAAACACACCACGCTGCTGCTCTGCTGCGGTGCCGGTGCGGCGCTGGCGGCCATCTTCAAGGCTCCGATCACGGGCGTGGTCTTCGTGCTGGAAATCCTGATGCTCGACATCACCGCCGGGTCGGTCATCCCGCTGCTGATCGCCTCGATCACGGCCACGACGATGGCCTTCATGCTGCGCGGCTTCGACCCCATACTGGCCGTGACGCTCCAGCCGCAGGACGCCTTCGAGCTGTGGCAGATACCGCTTTTCATCCTGCTAGGCGTATGCTGCGGGCTGATGTCCTGGTATTTCACCTCGACCAACCTGCGCGTGGGCAACTTCTTCCGTAAGATCGACAGCCAATATAAGAAATGGCTCGTCGGCGGCGCCGTGCTGGGCATCCTGATCTTCATCTTCCCGCCGCTCTACGGCGAGGGCTACGAAGGGTTCATGTCGCTGATGCACGGCCGCGCACAGGAGTTGTTCGACAATTCGCTCTTCTACCGGTTCCGGGAGATCGATTGGGTGGTCATCCTCTTCGTCATCGCCACGATGTTCTTCAAGGTCATTGCCATGGCCTCGACCAACGCCGCAGGCGGCGTGGGCGGAACCTTCGCGCCGTCGCTGTTCGTGGGGGCGTTCACGGGGGCTTCGATCGCCCTGCTGTGCAATGCATTTTTCGACTGGGACGTCTCGGTCGTCTCGTTCACGCTGGTGGGCATGGCCGGCGTGATGTCGGGCGTGATGAAGGCGCCGCTGACCTCGATCTTCCTCATCGCGGAGCTTTCGAACGGCTACGGGCTGTTCATCCCGCTGATGATCACGGCCTGCATATCGTTCGCCGTAGACTATTACCTCGACCCCGACTCGATCTACACCAAACAACTGCGCCAGCGGGGCGAACTGCTTACGCACGACAAAGACCAGTCGGTATTCGTCTTCCTGAAGCTCGACGATCTGATGGAGACCGATTTCCTGCGCATCAAGGAGAATTTCACGCTGGGCGACATCGTGCACATCATCTCGACGGCACGCCGCAACATCTTCCCCGTGATCGACAATTTCGGACACCTGCTGGGTATCGTGCAGCTGGACGACCTGCGCGAAGACATGTTCAAACACGAAAAATACGGACAGCCGATCTCCGACTACATGATCCAGCCCCCGGACAAGATACTCGAACACGAATTGATACAGGGCGTCATGGAGAAATTCGAGGACAAGCACACCTGGATGCTGCCCGTGGTCGACAAACAGAACCGCTACCTGGGCTTCATTTCCAAATCGCGCATCTTGAACGCCTACCGCGAACAGCTGGTGAAGATACAGCAGTAAACCGGGGTTTACCTCCGCATCTTCGCTGCAATGCCCATAATCACTCTGCACCTCCCGTTGAAAAGGGAGGCTTTCCCCCGACGATAAACCTACGGCAATATGACGACAGAAAATCCCTATCCCTGGGCCGACGGCATGGACTGCGCGGTTACGGTATGCGACACCGGGGGCACGATCCTCTACATGAACGACAAGGCGCGCACGACCTTCGCACGGCACGGCGACATGGTCGGCAAAAACCTCTTCGACTGCCACGGCGAGCGGTCGCGCGAAATCATCCGCCGCCTGCTCGCCGACGGGGGCACGAATGTCTATACGATCGAGAAAAACGGCGTCCGCAAAATGATCTACCAGACACCCTGGCGCGTGGACGGCGTCGTGGGCGGACTGGCAGAAATCTCGATGGAGATTCCCGCCGAAATGCCGCATTACATCCGCAACTGATCCCGGAAAGGAGAAGCACCAGGGGTGCAGGGGTTCCCCGAGCCGTGTTACGACTCCGGGATTCCAAATCTTGGATTTCGATTTCCGGATTACGCCTCCGTATCCGGAATTCCGCATGCAGCCTCCATCCCATACCCGATTCCCGGGGTTCAGGGTGTGCGTGCCCGGGAATTCGGGATACGTACGGAGCCGCCCTGCGCAATTCCGCCCCGGTAAATCATACCGCCGAACAAAATTTTTAGAGGGTCTAAAAGACCCTCTAATTTTTATGCCGCAAAAATTTTGTCGTGTTTATTTGCTAAAATGTAAAATATACTTTACATTTGTCCTGTCTAAAACCTTTAAACAACCCCGTTATGACAAAGGAATTACTACTTCCCCACAGTTTTAAGAAAATCGGGTGGATCATCCTGATCCCGACGTTGCTGTTGGGCGTACTGATGCTCATCGACGGCTTCAACGGCTACCCGACCTATCTGATGCCGGCCCAAGGAACGGCCTGCTACGAAACGCTCTGCTCGACTACGACAGGCCGCGCGCTGAACAACATCGCGCTGGTGGGCATCTGCATCGGCGGGATATTCGTAGCCTGCTCCCGCGAACGGATCGAGGATGAAATGATCTCCCGCATACGGCTGAACGCCCTGCTGACGGCACTTTACGTCAACTATGCCCTGCTTATCGCCACGGCGCTATGCACCTACGACCTCAGTTTCCTCTACGTCATGATCTACAACCTGCTCACCATGCTGCTGATATTCCTCGCGGTATTCCGCTGGAAACTGTGGCGCCTGAAACACGCGGTCGCAGATGAAGAATAGGATCCGGGTCGAACGCGCCGAAGTGCGCATGACCCAGCAGCAGTTGGCCGATGCCATCGGCGTAAGCCGCCAGACCGTAAACGCCATCGAGGCCGGGCGCTTCGTCCCCTCGACGGTACTGGCACTGAAGATCGCCCGGATCTTCGGCAAACCCGTCGAACAGGTTTTCCAGCTCGAAGAGGGGGACTGACCGCAGAGACATACCGGCAGACAAGACATGAGGGGACGGTACCGCATGGTACCGTCCCCTTTGTTTTCACGGCAGGCGCTCCGTTCCGAACAGACCGTCCCCGTCTATGCGGCGTGACGCAGTTGCGAAAGCCCTATAACTTGATGTCGTAAATCTGGATCACGCCCTGCAACTTCCCTGCATCGTCGGTGACGAGCAGCGACGTGACCTTGTTACGGGTCATCATCTTCTCGGCCTCGATCAGTTTCTTATCCGCGGAGATGGTTTTCGGGTTGGGCGTGGCGATATCGGCGGCCTTGATATTGAAAAACTCGGCGCGGCGGCGCTCCATCGCACGGCGCACGTCGCCATCGGTCACGATGCCCTCGATCCTCTCGCCGTCGCAGATGATGATGAGCCCCAGCCCGCCCTTGCTGATGGCGTGGATCATATCCGTCGCCGAGCAGTCGGGCGCCACGACTGGGAGGTCGTGCGAACGCATCACGTTGCCCACGGTCATCAGCAGGCGCCGCCCGAGGCTGCCGCCCGGATGCAGGCGTGCGAAATCGACGCTCGTAAAGCCCCGCATCTGCATGAGCGACACGGCCAGCGCATCGCCCATGGCGATCTGCGCCGTGGTCGAGGTCGTCGGCGCGAGGTGCAGGATGCAGGCTTCCTCTTCGACGCTCACGTCGAGATGGATATCGGAATTCTTCGCCAGCGCCGATTCGGGGTTGCCCGTCATCGACACCAGCTTGTTGCCGTTGGAGTGGATGAAAGGCACGATCTTCAGGATTTCGTCGGTCTCGCCCGAATAGGAGAGCGCCAGCACGACGTCGTCCTTCGAGATCATCCCCAGATCGCCGTGGAAGGCCTCGCCGGGATGCAGGAAGAAACTCGGGGTTCCGGTCGAGGCCAGCGTCGCGGCGATCTTGCGCCCGACGAGCCCCGACTTGCCCATGCCGGTGACGATGCATTTGCCGCTGCATGCGAGGATCAGCTCCACGGCATCGGCGAAATTGTCACCCAAGGTCTCCTTCATGTGCTTGAGCGCCAGCATCTCGGTATTGATGGCCTTGCGGGCCAGGTCGAGGATCTGCGCTTTGGTGGTATCGGTCATTATAGCAAGGTTTTAATGAGATTCTCCAGATCGTCGAGTTGCAACATGTTGGGGCCGTCGCTCCTGGCGCAGTCGGGGCAGGGGTGCACTTCGAAGAAGAAGCCGTTGGCACCGAACGCCCGGGCCGCCCGGGCCATGGCCGGCACGAACTCGCGGTTGCCTCCCGTCGTACCGCCCGCACCGCCGGGACGCTGCACCGAATGGGTACAATCCATCACCACGGTCTGCGCGATGCGCAGCATGTCGGGGATATTGCGGAAATCGACCACCAGATTGTTGTAACCGTAGATATTGCCGCGTTCGGTGAGCCATATTTCCGAAGCCCCCGCATCGCGCGCCTTCTCATAGGGGTACTGCATGTCCAACCCCGAAAGGAACTGCGCCTTTTTGATATTCACGGTCTTGCCCGTCCTGGCCGCGGCGGTGAGCAGGTCGGTCTGCCGGCAGAGGAAGGCCGGGATCTGGATCACGTCGACGACCTCGCCCACGGGTGCGGCCTGCCACGCCTCGTGGATGTCGGTCAGCAGGCGCAGCCCCCACTTCGCCCGCACGTCGGCGAGCATACGCAACCCCTGTTCGAGTCCGGGGCCGCGGAACGAGGAGATCGAGGTGCGGTTGGCCTTGTCGAACGAGGCCTTGAAGATAATATCCGTCCCGAGGGCCTTGTTGATCGCCACGAGGCGTTCGGCCACGGTGTCGAGCAACTCGGCGGATTCGATGACGCAGGGGCCGGCGATGAATTTCATAGCTGTCATTTTATAAATTCCGGATGGTGTGACAAAAACTCCTCGGCACGTGCGAGGTCTTGGGGCGTGTCGATGCCGATGGTCTCGACGTCGGTGATGCCCACGCCGATCCTGTAGCCGTTTTCAAGCCAGCGGAGCTGCTCGAGCGACTCGGCCTTTTCGAGCGTGGACTGCGGCAGCGCCGTGACGGCACACAGCACCTCCGTGCGGAAGGCATAGAGGCCGAGGTGCTTGTAGAACGTATGGTGCGCAAGCCACTGCGAGCGTTCGACGCCGCGCAGGTAAGGGATGACCGAACGCGAAAAATAGATGGCCCGCGACTGCGCATCGAGCACCACCTTCGGCGAATTGGGGTTTTCCAGCGCGGCCAGGCCGTCCGCTTCGGCAAAGGGTTTCACGAGCGTGGCGATGTCCGTCGCGGGATCGTCGAAGCAGCGCTTCACGGCTTCGAGCTGCGACGCCCGGATGAAAGGCTCGTCGCCCTGCACGTTGACGACCACGTCGTAGGGCTTTCCCTGCCTGAGGTAGGCTTCCCAGCAGCGATCCGTGCCGCTCTTATGGTCTGCCGAGGTCATCTCGGCCTTGCCGCCGAACGCCACTACGGCATCGTAAATCCGCTCGTCGTCCGTGGCGACCACGGCATCGTCCAGTACGCCCGCCACCTGCTCGTAGACCCGCCGGATAACGGGTTTCCCGCCCAGCACGGCCAACGGTTTGGCCGGGAAGCGGGTCGACGCATACCGCGCCGGTATGATTGCGATAAATTTCATCGGCAGAGGAATTGATCCATAAAATTAAAAAAGTAAAAGGTGAAAAACAAAACTTTCCACCTTTTACTTCTTTCGGGCCGCTATATGAGCGCCTGTTTCAGCACTTCGTCGTTGGTCTTCACGTAATGGAAGGTCAGTCCGTCGATGTATTCGGGCTTGATCTCGGCGATGTCCTTGCGGTTCTCCTCCGAGAGGATCAGCTCGTTGATCCCGGCGCGTTTGGCCGCCAGAATCTTCTCCTTGACGCCGCCCACCGGCATCACACGGCCGCGGAGCGTCGTCTCGCCCGTCATGGCGATGCGATCCCGGACTTTCCGCCCCGTGTAGGTCGAAACGATCGAGGTCACCATCGTAATGCCGGCCGAAGGGCCGTCCTTCGGGATCGCACCCTCGGGGACATGGATGTTGATGTCGTTCTTCTCGAACAGTGCGGGGTCAATGCCCAGCTCCTTGCTGTGCGCCATCACCCACTCGTGGGCGATCGTAGCGGACTCCTTCATCACATCGCCCAGGTTACCCGTAAGGCTGACCTTGCCCTTGCCGGGCGTCAGCACCGACTCGATGTAGAGGATGTCGCCGCCGACCTCGGTCCACGCAAGGCCCGTCACGACGCCCGTCATGCCGCCCACTTCGTACTCCTCCTTGAGGAACTTGGGCATGCCGAGGATTTTCTCGACGTCCTTCATCGAAATCTCGGGCGCGAAAGCCTCGTCGAAAGCGATCTGTTTGGCGCGGGCGCGGGCGATCTTCGCCAGATTCTTGTCCAGCGAACGCACGCCGGCTTCGCGCGTATAGCAGGCGATGACGTTCTCGACGACCTCCGGGGTCATCGTCATCTCCTGCTCCTTGATGCCGTGGGCCTCGCGCTGCTTGGGCAGCAGGTGGTCCAGCGCGATGCGCACCTTCTCCTCCAGGAGGTAACCGGCGATGTTGATCATCTCCATGCGGTCGCGCAGCGCCGGGGCGATATTGGCCACGTTGTTGGCCGTGGCGATGAACAGCACCTTCGACAGGTCGTACTCCATGTCGAGGTAGTTGTCGTGGAACGTGGTGTTCTGCTCCGGATCGAGCACCTCCAGCAGGGCGCTCGACGGGTCGCCGTGGTTCGAAACGGTCACCTTGTCCACCTCGTCAAGGATGATGACGGGGTTCGACGAGCCGCACCGCTTGATGGTCTGGATGATCCGGCCCGGCATGGCGCCGATGTAGGTGCGGCGGTGTCCGCGAATCTCCGACTCGTCGTGCAGGCCGCCCAGCGAAATACGGCCGAACTTGCGGCCCAGCGCCGCGGCCACCGACTTACCCAGCGAGGTCTTACCCACGCCCGGAGGGCCGTAGAGGCAGAGGATCGGCGATTTGAGGTCGCCCTTGAGCTTGATGACGGCCAGGTGCTCCAGCAGCCGCTCCTTCACCTCGTCCAGACCGAAATGGTCGTGATCGAGCTGTTCGCGGGCGCACTTGAGGTCGAGGTTGTCCTTCGTCACGTCGTTCCACGGCAGTTCCAGCAGCAGCTGCAGGTAGGTCATCTGCACCGAATATTCGGCCACGGCGGGATTCAGCCGCTCGACCTTCTGCAACTCCTTCTCGAAGGTTTCGCCCACCTCCGCGGGCCAGTTCTTCTTCTTGGCCTCCTCGCGCATCTTCTCGATGTCGGCATCGGCGCCGTCGCCCAGTTCGTCCTGGATCGTGCGCATCTGCTGCTGCAGGTAATAGTCGCGCTGCTGCTTGTCGATCTCCTGCTTCACGCGCTCCTGTATCTGGTTCTTCAGCTCGGCCAGCTGCTGCTCGCGGATCAGTATTTCGAGCAGCTTGCGGGCGCGGGCCAGCAGGCCGGGGGCTTCCAGCAGCGACTGGCGGTCCTCGTCCGTCAGCTCCATGTTCGAGCAGATGAAGTTGATGATGCCGCGCTTGGAGTCGATGTTCTTGATGGCGAAAGCCGCCTCCTTGGGCATCGACGGCGAGACGTTGATGATGTTGAGCGCCACGTCGCGGATCGAATCCACGAGGGCCTCGAACTCGATGCTCTTCAGGTCGGGCGTCGTATCGCGCAGGGCGGTCACCCGGGCCCGGAAATAGGGCTCGGTCGTAATGTATTCGCGTATTTCGATCTTCTCCAGGCCGTTCAGGATCACCGTGAGGTTCCCGTTGGGCATTTCGAGGATTTTGATGATGCGCGCCGCGGTGCCGACCTTGTACATGTCGTCCGGCGCGGGGTCTTCGACGTCGCTCTCGCGCTGCAACACGGCGCCCAGGATGCCGCCTTCGGCATTCACGGCACGTACGAGGCTGATGCTCTTGTCGCGTCCCACGGTGATCGGGGTGATCGCACCGGGGAAGAGCACCGAACTGCGCAGCGTAAGGATCGGGATGATTTCCGGCACTTCGACCTCCTCGGCGACCTCGTCGCCGCCGGTCACGATCGGAATCACGTGGTGTTTGCCGTCGAGCAGCTCGGGAAGCAGGCTCGCATCTTCGACTTCGATGGTTTCGATTATCTTATCTTTTTTACTCATAGTTTACAGATACAAATATATAATGGTGCAAAGGTAACGATTTTTTATAGATATTTATTTTATCTTTGACAGAATGTTAATAACTTTGCAGGCCAAATAACGAAGCAAAACATTCACACCTTTATGCAAATCGCTGATAAATATTCGCCGCAGGAGATCGAACAGAAATGGTACGACTACTGGATCGACAACCGGCTGTTCCATTCGGAACCCGACGGACGCGAACCCTACACGATCGTCATCCCGCCGCCCAACGTGACCGGCATGCTCCACATGGGGCACATGCTCAACAACACGTTGCAGGACGTGCTGATCCGCCGTGCCCGCATGTCGGGCAAAAACGCCTGCTGGGTGCCGGGCATGGATCACGCGTCGATCGCCACGGAGGCGAAAGTCGTGGCGATGCTGCATGAAAAGGGCATCGAGAAGTCGTCGCTTTCGCGCGAGGAATTCCTCGAATACGCCTGGGAGTGGAAGGAAAAATACGGCGGCATGATCCTCAGGCAGCTGCGCAAGCTGGGCGCCTCGTGCGACTGGGAGCGCACGTGCTTCACGATGGACGAACCCCGCACCGAGAGCGTCATCAAGGTATTCTGCGACCTTTACGAGAAGGGCAAGATCTACCGCGGCGTGCGCATGGTCAACTGGGATCCCGCGGCGCAGACGGCGCTGTCGGACGAAGAGGTCATTTTCAAGGAGTCGCACGGCAAGCTCTACTACCTGCGCTACATGGTCGAAGGCTCGGACAAGGCGGTCATCGTCGCCACGACGCGCCCCGAAACGATCCTGGGCGACACGGCGCTGTGCGTCAACCCCAACGACCCGCGCTACGGCTGGCTGCCGGCCGGGGCGCGCGTCATCGTACCGCTGGTGAACCGCGCAATCCCCGTAATCCGCGACGAATACGTCGACATCGAGTTCGGTACGGGCGCGCTGAAAGTGACCCCGGCGCACGACGTGAACGACTACATGCTGGGCGAGAAATACAACCTCGAGGTGATCGACATCTTTAACGACGACGGCACGATCAACGACAAAGTGGGGCTGTACGTCGGCATGGATCGTTTCGACGTCCGCAGGAAGATCGAAGGCGACCTGGCGGCAGCCGGCCTGCTGGAGAAGACCGAGGATTATACCAACAACGTGGGCTATTCGGAGCGCACGGGCGTGGCCATCGAGCCGAAACTCTCGATGCAGTGGTTCCTCTCGATGCAGGAGCTGGCCGAACCGGCGACGAAGGCCGTGATGGAGGATGCGATCCGTTTCGTGCCCGAGAAATACAAGAACACCTACCGCCACTGGATGGAGAACATCAAGGACTGGTGCATCTCGCGCCAGCTGTGGTGGGGCCAGCGCATTCCGGCGTACTATCTTCCCAAAGGCGGCTTCGTGGTGGCCCTGACGGCCGAAGAGGCGTTGGAAAAGGCCCGCGAGAAGGCCGGCGACGCCTCGTTGCAGCTGACGGACCTGCGGCAGGACGAGGATGTGCTCGACACGTGGTTCTCGTCGTGGCTGTGGCCCATCTCGGTATTCGACGGCATCCGCTTCCCGGACAACAGGGAGATCGGCTACTACTACCCCACCAACGATCTGGTGACCGGTCCCGACATCATCTTCTTCTGGGTGGCGCGCATGATCATGGCGGGTTACGAATACCGCGGCGAAAAACCCTTCGGCAACGTCTATTTCACGGGCATCGTCCGCGACAAGATCGGCCGCAAGATGTCCAAGCAGCTGGGCAACTCGCCCGACCCGCTCGACCTGATCGCCAAATACGGCGCCGACGGTATGCGCATGGCGATGCTCATCTCCTCGTCGGCAGGCAACGACGTGATGTTCGACGAGGCGCTCTGCGAGCAGGGACGCAACTTCGGCAACAAGATATGGAACGCCTACCGCCTGGTGAACGGCTGGTCGGCGGACGGCAAGGCCGCACAGGACGAGAACAACCGCCTGGCGGTCGCATGGTTCCGCCAGACACTCGGCGTCGCTTTGCGCCAGATCGCCGACGATTTCGGCTCCTACCGCATTTCGGAGGCGTTCAAGACGGCCTACAAGCTCTTCTGGGACGACTTCAGCGGCCTGTACCTGGAGATGGTGAAACCCGCCTACGGGCAGCCGATCGACGCGCCGACGTTCGAAGCCACGCGCACGTTCTTCGACTCCCTGATGCGCGTGCTGCACCCCTTCATGCCCTTCGTGACGGAGGAGATCTGGCAAGACCTCGCCCCGCGCAAAGAGGGCGAGTCGATCACCGTCGCCCCGATGCCCCAGCCGGCCGAAGCCGACGGGCAATTGCTGGCGCGGTTCGAACTGGCCCGGGAGGTGATCTCCTCGGTGCGTAACGTCCGCAACCAGAAGAACCTGCCGCAGAAGGAAGCGCTGACGCTCAAGGTGATCGCCGACGAAAACTACCCGGCCGAGTACGCCCCCGTGATGCGGAAAATGGCCAACCTGACGGCCATCGAGACGGTGACGGAGAAAGACCCGGCGGCCGCAGCGTTCATTGTCAAGACGACGCAATACTTCGTGCCGATGGCGGGCAAAATCGACGCCGAAGCGGAACGACGCAAACTGACGGACGAACTGTCCTATCAGGAAGGGTTCCTCGCGAGCGTGATGAAGAAGCTCTCGAACGAGCGTTTCGTGCAGTCGGCCCCCGGGAAGGTGGTGGCCAACGAACGGGCCAAGCAGGCCGACGCCGAGGCCAAGATCGCGGCCATCAAGGCGCAACTGGAAGCCCTTTCGTAAAAAAATCGGACATACCCTGTCCCGAACCCCGGAGGTTCGGGACAGGTATTTTCCACCGCGGCCACGCCGCAAACGAACCACACCCGCTCCGCAGGGCCGGGTTTAACGACGACACGAATTGCCGACAATCACCATATACACGGACGGTTCAGCGCTCGGGAATCCCGGGCCGGGAGGCTACGGCGCGGTACTCCTTTCGGGACAGCACCGCAAGGAGCTGTCGCAGGGATTCCGCCTGACGACCAACAACCGCATGGAGCTCATGGCTGTCTGCGTGGCACTCGAGGCGCTCAAGTTCGACGGGTCGGACGTCACCGTGTACTCCGATTCGAAATACGTCGTGGACGCCGTGACGAAAGGCTGGCTCTTCAGCTGGGTGAAAAAGCGGTTCGCCGGTAAGAAAAACCCCGACCTGTGGATGCGCTTCCTGCGCGTGTACCGGCATCACAACGTCCGCTTCGTCTGGGTCAAGGGGCATGCCGACACCGTGGAGAACAATCGCTGCGACCAACTGGCGGTCGCTGCCGCCAACGACAAGGCGCATTTACTGGAAGATACGGGTTACGAACCCTGAAAAGGGGCGGACAGCATGTCTGCCCCTTCGTTTTTTTCGGTTCTAAACTCCCCGGAACTTCGCACTTTTAAGCCGGGAATTCCGAATTTCACATTATTATTCCTATCTTTGTCACGATTATCACATAAACTGCAAATAATCCGCCCGTAATGTTTAAAATATACATGAGGCTTCTGGGTTTCGCCCGACCCATCCGCAAATACGCCATCCCCTATTTCTTCTACTCGCTCTTCTACGCACTGTTCAATTCGCTCACGTTCCTGCTGATCATGCCGATCCTCAAGACGATGTTCGATGCGGATTACACGTTCGTATACGTGGAGAAACTCCCCCCGCTGGCGTTCAACCAGGAATACCTGACGGCGCTGTTCAACTTCACCTATTCGCACCTGTTCAACGAATACAACCCCGAAAACGTCCTGCTGCTGCTGGCCATCGTCACCATCTTCGTGAGCCTGCTGAGCAACCTGTTCCGCTACATGGGCGCATGGACGGTCGAGAACATGCGCACGCGCACCCTGCAGCGCATGCGCAACGAGATGTTCTCCAAAGTCGTGGACATGAACGTGGGCTATTTCAGCGACCAGCGCAAGGGCGACATCATCTCGAAAATCACCTCGGACGTCGGCGTGGTGCAGTTCTGCATCACCAACACCTTGCAGGTGGCTTTCCGCGAACCGTTCCTCATCATCGGCTATACGGTCATGATGGTCGCCATCTCGTGGGAGCTGGCACTCTTCTCGGTGCTTTTCCTGCCCGTCGTGGCACTGATCATCGGCAGCATCGTCAAGCGCCTGCGCCATCCCGCACGCACAAGCCAGCAGCGCATGGGCGAACTGGTCTCGACACTCGACGAATCGCTCTCGGGCATCAAGGTCATCAAGAGCTACAATGCCACGGGCTACGTCAAGCAGAAGTTCTACGACCTGAGCGAAGACCTGGCGCGGCTGACCCTTTCGATGGCCCGCCGCCAGCAGCTGGCTTCGCCGATGAGCGAATTCCTGGGCATCTCGGCCGTAGGCGTCATCCTGGTATTCGGAGGTTCGCTCGTATTCAAGGACGCGCTCAGCCCCGAAGGCTTCATCGCCTTCATCGCCATGTTCTCGCAGATAACGCGCCCGGTGCGCACGTTCATCGACCAGTTCTCCAACATCAACCAGGGTATCGCCGCCGGCGAACGCATCTTCTCGATCATCGACGCCCAGAGCGAAATCCAGGACAAGCCCGGGGCGATCGAACTCGACGGGCTGAAAGACAAGATCGAATTCCGGGACATCCACTTCTCGTACGACGGCAGCCGCGAGGTGATCGAAGGCATCTCGTTCGAGATCAAGCGCGGCGAGACCGTGGCCCTGGTAGGCCCTTCGGGCGGAGGCAAGTCGACCCTCAGCGAACTCATACCGCGTTTCTACGACGTGAAGGCGGGCGACATCCTGATCGACGGGGTCTCGGTGCGCGACTACACGCAGGACAGCCTGCGCGCCCACATGAGCGTCGTGGCACAGGACACCGTGCTTTTCAACGACACCATCGAAGGCAACATCGCCATGGGCAAGGCCGGGGCCACGCACGACGAGATCGTCGAGGCGGCCCGGATCGCCAATGCCGACTGCTTCATACAGGAAGCACCCGAAGGCTACCAGACCAACATCGGCGACCGGGGCGTCAAACTCTCGGGAGGCCAGCGCCAGCGGCTTTCGATCGCACGCGCCGTGCTGAAAAACCCCGAGATACTGATCCTCGACGAGGCCACCTCGGCCCTCGACACGGAGAGCGAAAAACTCGTGCAGGATGCCCTCAACAAGCTGCTCGTCGGCCGCACATCGGTGGTTATCGCCCACCGCCTGTCGACGATTCACAACGCCGACAAGATCATCGTCGTCGACCACGGCCGCGTGGCCGAGCAGGGCACCCACACCGAACTGCTCGCCAAGGGCGGCATCTACGCCAAGCTGATCGAATTGCAGTCGTTCGACTAAAAATGCCGGCATGTACCGATGAGAGGCGAGAAGGAGAAGATGCTGGCGGGCGAATGGTTCGACCCGCATGACGCGGAGCTGACGGCCGACCGCGACCGTGCCACGCGCCTGATGCATCGCCTCAACGTCGAATGCTGCGGCCACGGCGACGACTACCGCACCACACTCGGGGAATTGTGCCCCAACGTCCGCGGGTTCATCCGCGAACCTTTCCACTGCGACTACGGCTACAACATCCACATGGGCGAAGGTTCCTTCGTCAATTTCGACTGCGTTTTCCTCGACCTGGCACCGATACGCATCGGCTGCGGGACGCTCATAGGCCCCAAAGTGCAGCTGCTCACGGCGCACCATCCGTTCGACGCCGCGACACGCGGGACGGCCCTCGAAGCAGGCAAGCCCATCGTCATCGGCGACCACTGCTGGCTGGGCGGCGGAGTGATCGTATGCCCGGGCGTCACGATCGGCGACAGGGCGGTCGTCGGGGCCGGGTCGGTCGTCACACGAGATATCCCCGCGGATTCGGTCGCAGCAGGCAACCCTGCACGTATCATCCGCCCGCTCTAAATATCCCCAGACATCCCATTGCACCATGTTCACACCCGACACCCCTAATTTCCAATCCCTGATGCTCATGCTGGACGCCGCCCACATGGGTTGGTGGAAAGCGGATTTCCAGGCCGGCGAACTGCATGTCTCCGAATATATCGCCAAGCTGCTGGGGCTCGACGGCGACAAAGTCCGGATCGGGCAACTGACACACCTGATTCGCGAAGACTACCGGATGCCGATCCACAACGAATTCATGGCGCTCAAGGTCGACAGCAAATTTGACAGGACGTTCCCGATCGAACTTCCCGAGGGCGAAGTCTGGCTCCACGCCCAGCTCGTCGGACGGCAGACCGACCCCGCAACGGGTACGCACCTTTTCGGCTACATGCAGCGCGTTCCCGTGCACGACCGGCGCGAAGCAGAAATCCTGACGCTCGAAAACAACTACCACACGGTCGTAAAGGAAAACAAGCATATGGACATGCTGCTCGACCACCTGCCGATCGGATATTTCCGCATCCGGCTGCTTTACGACAGCGACGGACGCGCCATCGACTACCTTTTTCTCTCGGTCAACCGCGCGGCGCAGCAAATCGTGGGGATAGAACCGGACGCATATATAGGCAAGACGGCACGCGAGACCGGGCACCCCGTCGATGCCCATATCGACAAACTCGCGCACATCCGCCTCGGCAATTACAAGACCGACGAATGGTTCGCGAAAAAAACCAGACGCCATTGCCGCAGTTTCCTGTACAATACGCCCAACGACGGAAGCGAGATTGTGATCCTGATCCTCGACATCACCGACGCCATAACGGCACACAAGGCACTGGACGAGCAGGAAAAACTGCTGCGCAACATCATCCAGAACGCCCCCGTCGGCATCGAGATCTACAACGACCGGGGACGGCTCATCGACATCAACACCTGCGACCTGGAGATGTTCGGGGTGAAAGATCCTGGCAAAATACGCGGGCTCAACCTGTTCGACAACCCCAATTTCCCGGAGGAGACGAAAATCCGCATCCGGCACGGCGAAAGTGCGGATTTCACCGCCCGTTACGAATTCGGAAAACTCGGCGGCTACTACGAAAGCACGCGCCCGGGGCATTTCGACTGGACGGGGCGCATACGCTGCCTGTACGACGACCGGGGCGAACTCACCCACTACCTGCTCATCAATATCGACAACACCGAGTTGCGGCAGATCCAGAACCGAGTTTCGGAGTTCGAAGCCCTGTTCCGCATCATCTCCGAATATGCCCAGGTAGGATATGCCAACTACAACCTCTACAACAAAGAGGGCTATGCGCAAAACGTATGGCTGCGCAACTACGGGGAGGCCGACTCGGCGCAGATCGTCGACGTGATCGGCAAATACCGCCACATCCACCCCGAAGACCGCAAAATCCTGCTCGATCTGCTGGCGCGCTTCTCTGCGGGTGAAGTGCAGTCGGCAACGGCCATCTGCCGCGTGCTGCACGACGACGGCCGGAAAACCTGGATCAAGACCCACCTCATCTGCCAGGACTACCGCCCCGGGGAACAGATCATCGACATGCTGGGGATCAATTACGACATCACGGCACTCAAGCAGACCGAACAGGAGCTGATCGCCGCCAAGGAGCGCGCCGAGGAGTCCAACAAGCTCAAATCGGCCTTCCTGGCCAACATGAGCCACGAAATCCGCACGCCGCTCAACGCGATCGTAGGCTTTTCGGAACTGATGGCTACGGAGGCCGACCCCGACCAGCGCAAAGAGTTCGCCGACCTGATCCTGGTGAATAACACCCTGTTGTTGCAAATCATCCCCGACGTACTCGACCTGGCCCGGATCGAATCGGGACGCATAGAGATCGTCCGTACGAAATTCGACGCCCGCGATTTATGCCGCGAGGTGGCCGAGACATTCCGCCTGCAAGTCGCCGAAGGGGTCGTCCTGCGGCTGGAAGACAGCCTGCCCCGGCTCCAGCTCAAGGATTACAAGCAGGGACTGCACCAGATACTCGGCAATTTCGTACGCAATTCCTTGAAATTCACGACAAAAGGTTCGATAACGATCGGGTTCTCGCAACGCCCCGGATGGGTACGGTTCTACGTCCGCGATACGGGCATCGGCATCCCCGAGGAGGAACGCGCCAAGATTTTCGACCGGTTCTACAAGGTCGACACCTTCACGCAGGGCACCGGGCTCGGGCTGCCGATCTGCAAGAACATCGCCGAACAGCTCGGCGGCCGTATCGGCGTCGATTCCGCCGTCGGCGCGGGGTCGTGCTTCTGGGTCGAAATCCCGGCCGGGAGATAGCCCGCGCCGGGCAGATGCCGCCATGGACGGAATAGGTGCAATTTTGCACGCTTTTCAAATCTTTTTTATATCTTTGCAAGTTGTCGGAAAAAGAGGAATCTTTCCGGCACTTCCGGCCATGCCGGCGTACGACCCCGAACGAAATAAAAAACACATATACCATGAAATTCAATGAGTATAAAGGCCTCGACCTGGCCCAGATAGCCGCCGACGTGCTCGGCGAATGGGACGCCCGCGACACATTCCACAAGAGCATCACCACGCGCGAGGGGCACCCCGCGTTCGTATTCTACGAAGGCCCCCCGTCGGCCAACGGGATGCCCGGCATCCACCATGTCATGGCCCGCACGATCAAGGACGTCTTTTGCCGCTACAAGACACAGCAAGGGTATCTCGTGCACCGCAAGGCGGGCTGGGACACGCACGGGCTTCCCGTGGAGCTGGGCGTCGAAAAGAAGCTCGGCATCACCAAGGAAGACATCGGCAGGAAGATTTCGATCGAGGAGTACAACCGCACCTGCCGCGAGGCCGTCATGGAGTTCACGGGGGCATGGGAAGACCTGACCCGCAAGATGGGGTACTGGGTCAACATGGACGATCCGTACATCACCTACGACAACAAATACATCGAGACGCTGTGGTGGCTGCTCAAACAGCTTTTCGACAAGGGGCTGCTCTATAAGGGCTATACGATCCAGCCCTACTCGCCGGCTGCGGGCACGGGGCTTTCGACGCACGAGCTGAACCAGCCGGGCTGCTACCGCGACGTGAAGGACACGACGTGCACGGCGCAGTTCAGGATCATCCGCGACGCGAAAAGCGAAAAGCTCTTCGGCGACGCCGAAGGGCCGCTCTATTTCCTGGCGTGGACGACCACGCCGTGGACCTTGCCTTCGAACACCGCGCTGGCCGTAGGCCCCGCGATCGAATACGTCAAGGTCAAGTGCCGCAACCCCTACACCGAAGAGCCGCAGACGGTCATCCTCGCCAAAGACCTCGTCGCATCGTACTTCACCAAGAAGATGGAGGGAACCTACCAGATCACGGGAGAAAGCTGGATGGGGCCCGAACTGGAGGGCATCCGTTACGAGCAGCTGATCCCCTGGGTAAAGCCGATGGGCGACGCGTTCCGCGTGATCATAGGCGACTATGTGACTACGTCGGACGGTACGGGCATCGTGCACATCGCCCCGACGTTCGGCGCCGACGACGACCGTGTGGCCAAGGCCGCCGGCATCCCGCCGCTCTTCATGGTCGACCGCGCGGGCAAGAACCAGCCGATGGTCGACAGGCAGGGCAAATTCTTTTTGATCGAAGAGCTCGACCCGGAGTTCGTGAAGACGCACGTCGACGCCGCGAAATACGGGGAGTATGCGGGCCGCTACGTGAAGAACGCCTACGACGAGCGGCTGAGCGAGACCGACCCGACGCTGGACATCGACATCGCGGTGATGCTGAAAGCCGAAAACAAGGCCTTCAAGATCGAGAAGCACACCCACTCCTACCCCCACTGCTGGCGTACGGACAAACCGGTGCTCTACTACCCGCTCGACTCGTGGTTCATCCGCACCACGGCGCTGCGCGAGCGGATGATCGAGCTGAACAAGACGATCCGCTGGAAACCCGAATCGACCGGGACGGGCCGTTTCGGCAAATGGCTCGAAGGGCTGGTGGACTGGAACCTTTCGCGCTCGCGCTTCTGGGGCACTCCGCTGCCGGTATGGGCTACGGAGGATTACTCGGAGCTGAAGTGCATCGGTTCGATCGGGGAGCTGATGGGCGAGATCGAAAAGTCGATTGCCGCAGGCTTCATGAAGGAGAACCCCTTCAAGAACTTCAAGGTCGGCGACATGTCGAAGGAGAACTACTCGACCCGCAATATCGACCTGCACCGTCCCTATGTGGACAATATCGTACTCGTGTCGTCGAAAGGCGAGCCGATGAAGCGCGAAAGCGATCTGATCGACGTGTGGTTCGACTCGGGTGCCATGCCGTACGCGCAGCTGCACTATCCGTTCGAGAACGGCGGCGACTATTTCAAGTCGGTCTACCCGGCCGATTTCATCGCCGAAGGCGTCGACCAGACGCGCGGCTGGTTCTTCACGCTGCATGCCATCGCCTCGATGCTCTTCGACTCGGTAGCCTTCAGGAACATCATTTCGAACGGGCTGGTGTTGGACAAGAACGGCAACAAGATGTCGAAGCGCCTGGGCAACGGCGTCGACCCGTTCGAGGTACTCGCAACCTACGGGGCCGACGCCACGCGCTGGTACATGATCTCCAACTCGCAGCCGTGGGACAACCTCAAGTTCGACAAGGACGGCGTGGACGAAGTACGCCGCAAGTTCTTCGGGACGCTCTATAACACCTACTCGTTCTTCGCGCTCTACGCCAATGTGGACGGATTTACGGGCAAGGAGCCGGAAGTCCCCGTGGAGAAGCGACCGGAGATCGACCGGTGGATCATTTCGCTGCTCAATACGCTCGTCAAGGAGGTAACCCGCTCGCTCGAGGATTACGACCCGACCCCGGCGGCACGCGCCATCCAGGAGTTCGTGGGAGAAAACCTCTCGAACTGGTACGTGCGCCTGAACCGCAAGCGTTTCTGGGGCGGCGGTATGAACGACGACAAACTGGCGGCCTACCAGACGCTCTACACCTGCCTGGAGACCGTTTCGATGCTCGCGGCACCGTTCGCACCTTTCATCACCGACCGTATCTTCCGCGACCTGAATGCCGTCAGCGGCCGCCACGCGGACGAGTCGGTACACCTCTCGACTTTTCCGAAGGCCGACGAAAAGCTGATCGACACCGACCTGGAAGAGATGATGTCCCTGGCACAGCGCGTATCGTCAATGGTGCTCGCCCTGCGCCGCAAAGTGTCGATCAAGGTGCGCCAGCCGCTCACCAAAATCCTCATCCCGGTGCTCGACCCGGCCATGGCACAGCATATCTCGGCCGTAAAGAACCTCATCATGAACGAGGTGAACGTCAAAGAGGTCGAACTGATCGAAGACACTACGGGCATCATCACCAAGCGCATCAAGCCCAACTTCAAGACGCTGGGCCCGCGCTACGGCAAATACATGAAGCAGATCGCCGCCATGACCGCGGAGTTCTCGCAGGAGCGTATCGCCCAGATCGAAGCCGCAGCCCAGACCGTACTCGACCTGGGGGCTGAAAAAATCACCGTAACCCCGGCCGATTTCGAGATCACCTCGGAGGACATGCCGGGATGGCTGGTAGCATCGGAAGGCAAACTTACCGTAGCGCTGGACATTACGCTGACGGAAGAGCTCCGGGCGGAAGGCGTGGCACGCGAGTTGATAAACCGCATCCAAAATATCCGTAAGGACTCGGGATTCGAGGTGACGGACAAGATCCGCGTCGAGATCGAACAGAAGGAGTTCGTGGCCGGCGCGATCGCCAAATATGCCGGATATATCGCATCGCAGACGCTCGCCGTCGAGGTGAAAGCGGCCGCACGGCCCGAGGGAGGCGTGGTCGTGGATTCGGATGTCGACGACGAGCCGATCCGGATCGCCGTAACACGTATCTGACGGGCGGACGAAGGCGGCAAAACCGCTTCGGGAACGGCAAATGCGTCTTGCTGAGAACGATATAAAGGGTGCGTCCGGACGATATCGTATATAACGATATAAAATTTGGTGTTTACGGAAAAATTGTTTAATTTTACATA
>ERZ1673746.904-NODE-904-length-26178-cov-109.560923_pt1 | contig 26178 bp, 20 predicted proteins | sample MGYA00580205_ERZ1673746 | MGnify/ENA primary metagenome ERZ1673746 (study PRJEB41218, sample SAMN15661771) | gut metagenome | host: Homo sapiens | place: Canada: London | collected 2015-08-20/2019-03-30 | study: EMG produced TPA metagenomics assembly of...
TGCCCTTATGGGCGCAGCACCTCGTGGTCGCAAATTCCGCCGCCGTTCTGTTTCAGCATCCAGACGCAATCCATCTGCGAGGGATAGACGCTCTTGATACCCCGGCTTGCCAAGCCTTTCAGATTGAGGTCGGGGAAGGTCTGGTGCGAGCCGTCATACTTCGGGCGCACGAAACAGTTGAACTTGCGGTTATACATTGTCGTCAGCCGTTCCTTGAACTGCGGCGACTGTTCTTCGAGCCATTCGGAGAAACCGTTGCGGATTTCATCAATCTTGGCGTTGGCGAGCTGTATGCCCTCGCTGTCGCGCACCTTGATGTCATTGCCATGCTCGTCCTTGCCGATGGACTTCATCATGTCGGGGCAGGTGTTGTGCAGGGCGTGTTTCAACAGGTGCATACCGTCATAGTTCCGGTAATAGCCCTTCACTAAAAACTCGTCCGTGATTTTCATGGTGCGGTAGCCGCACGCCACCGAATACTCGTCCATGCTTGCGGAGTAGGCGATTTTCACGTCCGTGTCGAAAAGATGGCTCATGTAGGCGGCGTACACGCCCGTCGGAATCCAGCGTTCCCCGAAATTGAAGTCGAGGTCCTCGAAGGCGATGCGCGGCGGCTCGGCTTCTTTCAGAGCCAACAACGCCTGCTTCACTTCCGGCATACGCCCGTTTTCTGGGTTGTCACCCATCCATGCCTTGATGCGCTCCGCCTTCTCTATCACGTTCCCGGCGATGAACCTGTCCTTTATCTCGTAACCGGTTACGAGCGGGTTGTAGAAGATGCGTCCTTTGAGGGCGTCAAGCAATCCCTCCTCCGTGCTGTCGGTTATCTCACGCATATAGTCGAGATTGACCGTGCCGAACTTGTTAAGCGATGCGGAGAGTGCCTCTTCGGGAGAGCTTACGTTGGCATGGCTCTCCATAGAGAAGGAAACGGGACGCTCGAAGATGTCCGCCTTGACGAACCTGCCATCCTCCGCACGTTCCAGCGAAAGGATGTCACGCCCTCCGGCATCCATCATCACCAGTTTCACGTTCTGCTTGGCGTTGAGGTTGCCGTAGCGCATGACGAACTCATCGTAGCAGGTGTTCAGATGCTCTCGCCACTGCGGGTTTTCCTCATGCCTGTTCGATTCATAACGGTACAGCCGCTCGTATGCGTCACGGAGCGACACATACAGCAACGCCTTCTCCTTCTGATAGCCTGTCAGTCCAAGCGGCTGGAATGTCGCACCGTAAGGCGTGATGTCCTTCAGATAACCGATGTTACGACGCCCACTGTCAGCCACCAGCGAGCCTTCACGCAGGTGCATTTCCGGCGTGCGGTGGTAGGGATGCGGTGACAGGTCGGGGGCTTCCTCTTTCGGTTTTTCCGCTTCCATTTCGGGGAAAAGGGAGGTTGCAGCCGTTTCCGTTGCAGGAACGGCAGGAGTGGCGGCAACTTCCGGCGGCGTTTCGGGTTCCCGTGTTTCCTGCTCCGGTGCGGCTTTCACATCCGGGACATGCTGCCGTTTCTCCTGATGCTGTGTCGCCAGCCTGCGAAGCTCCTTGCGTCGCTCCGGCGTGAGGTCCATCATCATTTCATAGAAGCCGTTGATGGGCGGGTTGGTGTCCCAATCCAAAGTGGCGTAAATATCATCCGGATCGGCTTTGGCTGCGACACTCACCGGCTTTGTTTCATGGCTATCCCTGTTCTCCGTCAGCGGTGCGGCAGACATCTGTGGCGGTGCGGTCGTAACCTGCGCCTGCGGTTTGGGAGGCATACGCCTTGCCGGGCTTTCCTTTTTCGCCGTCTTTTTCTTCTTGGCGGGTGCTTCTTGCTTGCGTACCTCTTCGGTCATGCCCCAGAGGTCGAGCAGGGAGAGCTGCACGCCCTCCGAATAATTGGGATGGCGCGGTTCTATCTCCGACTTTTCTTCCGGCTGCGGTGTTACCGCTTCGGGCTTCGCTGCCATTCCAGTACGTGGCTGTATTTCGGGAGTGACAACCGGTGTGGAAATGGTTTCCGTCACCGTTCTTTCCCCCTGTACCGGATGCAGGCTGTGCATTTCATACAGTTTTCTGTCCAACTGATGCAGCTCAATATCCAGATGTTCCCGCAAGTCCTCCGCCATTTGCCCGATGCCGCCCCGGTGCATGACTTTATAGGCTGGTTTCCCGTAAGGGTCTGTGCCGCTTATCAGATCCGAGTGGGGAATCATGCCGATGCTGCCGACATACCCGTTCTGGAAACTGCCTATCGGTGTCTTTTCCGTCCGCACGAACAACTCTTCAAAATCGTATAGCTCCCGTTTCTTGCCAGTGTTCTTTTGCAGGATAATCAGGTCGCTGCCTACTTCCGTACCCGCGTTGTCTGTGAAGAGATTGTTCGGCAGGCGTGCGACACCCACCAGATTGGCATTACGCATCATATACTCGCGTATGGGTGCGTTGGACGGTGCGTCCAGCACCCCCTGCGAGGTGATGAACGCCACGATGCCGCCTTCACGCACCGCGTCAAGGCTTTTCAGGAAGAAGTAGTTGTGTATCGTTTTTACGGCAGAACGCCTTGCCGGGTCTTGGCTGCCCGTGAACTCTGGGTCGAACACAGCCACGTCGCCGAACGGGATGTTCGAGATGGCAAGGTCGAAATAATCCGTGAAGGGCTTCTCTATCTTCTCGAATCCCTGCACCCTTACCTTTTGGTCGGGATGCAGGTGTCCCAATATCTTGCCCGTCATCAGGTCTTTCTCGAAAGCCATGATGTCCGCGTCCGGCTTGTTTTCCAGCACGGCATCCACGAATGCGCCCACGCCCGCCGACGGCTCCAGCACACGGTCGGGACGTATGCCGTGTTCATGCAGAATCTCCGCAATCGTGCCGGTTATCTCTGGCGGGGTATAGAAAGCGGTCAGCACGGACTGCTTCATGGCATCCACGTACCGCTTGTACTCCGTACCGTCCTTGCTGTTTTCACGCACCAGCCTGTGCAACTCCACCGTAGGGGCAAACAGTTCGAGGTCCGATTTCGCCCAATGCACGGCATCCGTCAATTCCTTTGCAGGGTTCAGTATGCACTTCAACCCGCCGAAACCGCAATACTTCCGAAGTATGGCTTGTTCCTCGGCGGTTGCCGTCCTCCGTTCCCTGTCAAGGATGAATGCCGTCCGTATCGCCTCTATGTTGTCCCGCAGCCGTTGTTTGCGGTTAAACGCCATATTCCCCGATATAAAGGACAACGGCTCCCGTCAGCTCCGTGTAGAGCAGGTCGTATTCGGGCGACAGGGCGAAGTTGTCGTCCGAAAGGTCATAGGCGGAGAATACGTTACCGATAGGCGGCAGCAGCTTTCGGATGAAGGCATCGCGTTTCTTTTCCGGCACTTCGTTGGCAAACTCGTTTTCCACGACTTCGCGGAGGACGGCGTACTTGGAATAGCGAAGACCACGCAGGAGCGTGTCCATCGCCAACTCCTGCGCCCCTTCGGGCGGATAGCCTTCGAGCCGCGCCAGCTCATACGTTTCGGCGGCATGGTCGGCACGCTCCCGGATGAAGGCGGTATCGGTTGCCTGTTCAAACTTGTTCGTGCGGAGGTAGTCCAGCAGGTACAGACCGTAATAGGAAAAGTCGGTCTGACCCTCGTTTTTCTTCTTGTTGTTCATTACTTTGGATTTAGCGGATTGATAATTAACGGGATAATCGGTTGGAAAAAGGAAGAAAAAGGCACTCGGTATCCCTCCGAGTGCCACCACTAAATCCAAAGTATGAGTGTAATCCGGTATCGAAGAACAATTCATTACTCTGAACCAGTGGCAAAGTTAATACTATTTCTTCCGTCCTGAAAATTTCCTGCTTGTTTTCCTTTCGGGGAACACGAAAGTCGTGTTATAGTCCCCGTCAAAGGCGACTATGGCGTCGAAGCTCTTGCCCTGCTTGCTCTTGAAGCCTTTGAGCAGCTTCGTATGCCCGTCGGTGAGCAGGTCTTTGATTTCGTCATCGGAAAGGGTGCGGTTCGCCTTCAGGCGGAACACGGGCAGCCCGCACTCCGCGTTGTCGCAGCGTACCACCTTGCCGTAGAACTGCATGCTGCCCGTCCCGCACTTGGGACACTTGCAGCCGGAATCCCTGCGGGAGAACAGTTTGTCGCACGAGAGCAGTTCGGAAGTGATTTCACGTGTGTACGCTTCTATCTCCCTGCGGAAGGTGTCGGCGGGCAACTCCCCGCGCTCGATGCGTGCCAGATTCTTCTCCCATTCGCCCGTCATGGCAACGTCAGCGATGCGCATCGTCTTCACGACCGAGTAGAGGGCAAGCCCTTTTTCTGTCGGCACAAGCGACTTCTTGCAGCGTTCCATGTATCCGCGCTTGAAGAGCGTTTCGATAATCGCCGCACGGGTGGCGGGCGTTCCGATGCCGCAGTCTTTCAACGCCTGACGCAATGCGTCGTCCTCTATGTCCTTGCCCGCCGTTTCCATAGCGGACAACAATGTGGCTTCGGTATGCAGCGGCTTGGGTTTGGTCTTTCCCTCCGTGATGGAGCAGCCTTTCAACGTCAGCGTATCGCCTTCCCGCCAGCTGGGGATGGAGGTTTCTTCCTTGTTTTCCTCGCCATAGACGGCACGCCATCCGGCTTGCCTGATGACGCTGCCTTTCACCGTGAACTTCACTCCGGCACACTCCGCCGTGACGGTGGCGGTGTCCTTGACGCATTTTTCGGAGAAAGCCTCGATCATGCGCCCGGCAACCATCTGATAGACGGTGCTGTCCTCTTTGGAGAGGAACAGCGGCTTCTCGCCCGTGACGAGCAAGGCGTGGTGGTCGGTCACTTTGCCACCGTCCACGCTTCTGCGTGTCGGTACGGCTTTCGGCCGCACCTTGCCTTTCCATTCGGGCAGATTGCCGATGAAAGCGAGCAGCTTGGGGATTTCAGCGAACACGTCTTCGGGAATATAGCGGCTTCCCGTTCTCGGATAGGTGATGAGTTTCTTCTCGTAGAGCTTCTGCGCGATTTCAAGCGTCTGTTCTGCCGTGAAGCCGTGCTTGGCGTTGGCTTCCTTCTGGAGCGTGGTCAGGTCATACAGGAGCGGTGTTTCCTCCGTCTTCTCCTTGCGTTCGGCTTTCCTGACGGTGGCTGTGCCTGCCGACTTCACCTTATCATACAGCTCCGCCGCGGGTTCTTTCTCTTTCCATTTTTCGGAAGAGGAAAACTTCACGGCATCACCGTCGCAACCGTCCGTTGCGATATGGAGCTGCCAGAAGGCTTCGGGTGTGAAGCGGCGGTTCTCCCAGTAGCGTGCGCACACCATCGCCAGCGTGGGTGTCTGCACCCGCCCGACGGAGTATGTGCCATGTCCGGCGGCGATGGAGAGTGCCTGCGTGCCGTTAATGCCCACAAGCCAGTCTGATTCGCTCCGCGCTTTGGCGGCAAGATAGAGGTTATCGTATTTGCCGCCCGCTTCGAGGTTGCGCAGTCCTTCACGGATAGCCTTGTCGGTAAGCGAACTTATCCATAGGCGCACAAATGGAGTGGCACATCCGATATAATGGTAGAGGTAGCGGAAGATAAGCTCTCCCTCGCGTCCGGCATCGGTTGCCACGATAATCTGTTCGCTTTTGTTGAACAGGGTGGCGATAATCTTTATCTGTGCTGTCACGCTACTGTCGGGCTTGTAGCCCTTCTCTGTCTTTACCTGACGGGGGATGAGCGTGAAGGTGTCGGGGATGACGGGCAGGTTGTCACGGACAAAGCCGCGTATGCCGTAGCCGTCGGGCATGGCAAGCTGCACGAGGTGTCCGAACGCCCATGTCACGGCGTAGCCGCCTCCCTCGAAATATCCTTCCTCTCTCTTTGTCGCGCCCACGATGCGGGCGATCTCACGTGCCACGGATGGCTTTTCTGCAATGATTGTCTTCATGTTTTTTCTGTTTTGAATTTTACAAATGTTACTTCGGATTTAGTGGCGGACACCGGATTACATCTTCATGCCCTTGTTGTTTCTTTTCTGCGGCTTCTCCTGCTGCTGTTGCTGCGCGGTGTCCTTCGGGGCGGTCTGTCCTTTCTGCAACGGCTCTTTCAGGTTCTTGGTCGCCTCGTTGGTCTTGCCCTCGCTGTTCACCGCCACCTGCGTGCGGCTCTCGTTGGAAGGCGCGACCTTCTGCGCGTTGTCGGGGTTGGTGTCGTAGCGGTACGGGCGTCCCTTCTCCGGGTTGAACCTGATGTACATCGTGGCGTGGAAGCCCTGCTTGTCGGTCACGTTCTCCAGTTTCACGGCTTTGCCCGCCACGTAGTCGGCTTTCTGCTGCTCGGTGAAGTCCACGCCGCTCCATTTGCTGATGGGGCGGATGCTGCCGTCGGCGTTCGTCCACGTGTTGCGGCGTTGCTCCTTGTTCGTGTTGGCTGTGTTTTCCGTACCTTGCGCCTGTTTCTCCTTATTTTCCTGTGTCTGGACGGCACGGGGCGACCTGCCGGTTCCCGGCACGAACTCCACGCCGCGCTGCTCCACGTTCACTTGCAGGGTGGTGACGAACTTCCTGCCGTCGTTGCGCTCGATGAGCTTGTCGCGCACGGGCAGTCCGGCGCGGAGCATGTCCCGCTCCTGCGTGGTGATTTCCGTCTTGCCGATGCGCTCCGGGATGCGCACCCTGCTTGCCGGAATGTCCGTGATTTCATTCGTCTTGCGGTCGATGCTGATGTAGGAGGGGATGATCTCGCCCGTTTCCCTGTCCACGATGTCCACGACCCTGCCGAGGTTGCCCGTTTCGCGCAGGTTCTTCCGGTCATCGTCGGAGAACTTGTGTTCCTTGTACTCGTCGAGCTTCTGCTCCTTGCGGATGAAGTGCGGCACAAGGCTGACGTTGCCCTCGCCGTCCCTCTTGAAGGAGAGGCGGGCGTCCAGCTCGAAAGCCTCTCCGCCGAAATTGGGCGATACCCTCACCAAGTCGGACTTGCCGTAGTTGAGCATCTTGTTAAGGTCGCCCGACTTTTCAAGGTCGTCGCGCTTCACGCCCCATTTCTCCTCCAACTCCTGCCAGTTGATCTTGCTCTCGTCGATGGGTTGGTAGCCCCGGTTGCTCTGCGCCTGCTGCGGGATTTCCTGATTCTGTTCGTTTTTCTGTTCCATTTCTTCCTGTTTTTTAGGTTCGTCATCTTGTTTCTGTTCCGGTTGTCCCTCTGGTTTCTGCTCTTGGTCGGCGGTCTGTGCCGCCTGCTCTTCCTGCACCTGCTGGTAGTAGGGGAATGTGTCGATTTTGTGCGGTGCAAGAATGTGTTTGTTCTGGTACGGGTGCTGGAGCAGATCTTTCATCACCCCCACCAGAGAATCTACTTGGTCCGCCGCGACACGGTAGAAACCGAAGCGGCTGGGTTCTTTGCATTGCCGGAAGAAGTTCTTGAAGAAGTTGTCCAGCACGTCGCCGTGCCGGTCGAATTGCAGGAAACTCTGCGCGTTCTCCGCTTTTGCGGGGATGCGCTTGGGAGAGCCGTCGGCGTTCAGCCCGGCTACCACGCTGATCTCGCCCGTCTTCTCGTCACGGACTATCAGCACGTCCTTTTCTGTTGTTTTCTTTGCCATTTGAAAAATGTTTTAATGGGTTATTTATGAAAGAAATTATGGATACGAGCCTTGTAGAAGGCTATATCTTCTTTTTTGAAGTCCTTTACGTGTCCGGAAAGGAACGTCAGCACGTCCTCCTCGCTGTAATAGGTCTTTTTGCCGAGTGTCTTGTACGGCAACGCGCCGATGCTGCGGTAGCGTTGCAGGGTACGCTTGCTGATCTGGAGCAGCATACAGAGGTCTTGGTTGTCGAACATCCTGATACGCTCTATCGGATTCGGAACTTTGCCGGACGGCTGCAAGGAGAGCAGCAGTTCGTCCTGTCGGTCGAGCCGTTCCATCAGCTTCTGCATCCAGCTCTCGAAATTGTTTCGGGTAAGCAGTTCCATACGTCACGTCCTCCTTCCTTTTGGTTTGCCGCCGCCCGTGCGCAGCGTATGGTTGTGTTTCAGTTCCGTCGGTGTCGCCGCGTCTTCCATGACGGTGCAGTCCGCAAGCAGGCGGTCGATTTCAGACTGTCGGTAGCGGCACTTGCCGCGCAGCACCACATAGCCGATGCGATGTTCACTGCGCATACGCTGGAGGGTGCGGGTGCTCACGTTCAGCAGGTGTGCCGCCTCACGGGTGGTGAGCAACCTGTCTGCGGATTTTTCCTTTCTTTCGCCGGAAACGGCACGCACGTGTGCCGCTATCTCGGCTATCTGTTCCGTCAATGCGGTGAAGGCGGAACTTTCCATCGTTATTACTTTCATATTCATCTCTTTCTTTTGATTTATGCGGCAAAATTCAGCAATAAACAAAAGGTGCTTTAACAGCTCACTACGTGTCTCACGTAAGATTTTTACGGATTATGGCTTCGTAACCCGGACAGACGGCGCAACAAGCTGCCTTTTAGCGGGAAACGATATGCGTTCATGAGGATGGCGTTACCTTTGCGGCAAACCTGAAATGTTTTGAATATGGAAATTGTATCTATCGAGAAAAAGACCTTCGAGATGATGCTGGCATCCTTCAACGCCCTCTCTGAGAAGGTTGCCGCCCTGAGGCGCAAGAGCGACGGAGGGCGGCTGGAAAGATGGCTCACGGGCGAGGAAGTCTGCGGGCAGTTGAGAATCAGCCCGCGCACGTTGCAGACGTTACGCGACAAGCGGCTTATCGGCTACTCGCAGATAAACCGCAGGTTCTATTACAAGCCGGAAGAAGTCAAGAGGCTGATTCCGCTTATCGGTACGCTCTATCCCGGCGGCAGGTAATCTTATTATTCACACACTGAATCCAAAGTTATGATGAACGAGAACAACGATGTTTTTACACAGGAGGACGAGCCGCTTGCCTCCGTGGTGCAGAATATACGCAAAGGCTCTAAATGGCTCTCCGCCTTTCTGGAAAGTTACCGCCCGCCGTTGGATGGGGAGCGTTACCTGACGGACAGGGAGGTGGCGGAACTGCTCCGTGTGAGCCGCCGTACCTTGCAGGAGTACCGCAACAACAGGATGCTGCCCTTTATCCTTTTGGGCGGGAAGGTGCTTTACCCCGAATCGGGGTTGCGTGAGCTGTTGGAGGCGAACTACCGCAAGCCGCAGGAATAATGTTCTGATATTCCGGAATAAAATGCGTACCTTTGTGGTTAAAAATGAAATACCATTATGCTTCGAAGTGAATTTGCAAAACTGTTAGAATCCACAATAATTCCTGAAGGAATTGAGCAAGAGGACATAAAATCTCGAATCTATCCAATAAGTGCAGCATTGATGTCAATGATGCCGCAAAAACTGTATAGATATAGGAGTTGTTCAACATTAAACCTTGATGCTTTTGATAAGGATTTGGTTTATGCTGTTACTGCTGATAAGTTTAATGACCCCTATGATACTCTTGTTTATTATAGTTTGGATAATATTCAAGAGCAAATGAGAGCCTGTTGTACAGGAGAATTTCTTGAACAATTCAAACAGATACTTGAAAATAAAGATTTCGAATTTCATCCAAGTGTAATCCAATTTTTCGGAAGAAACAATTTGGCAGATTTAAAAAAACAGGTAATATCGTGTAATGGCATAAATCCATTGACATTAGCTCTTTTTAGTGTTGCAATGGAAAACATATTGAAAGAAATCCTATTAAAAATGGGGGATACATTAAAGGTCGTATCTACAATAGCATGTTTAAGTGAAAGCATAGATTCTGTTATAATGTGGAGTCACTATGCCCAAAATCATGAAGGGTTTGCATTGGAATATGATTTAAGGTTCTTATTAGAACAAGGAGAAATGAATTGTTGTATCTTGCCTGTTATATATGATAATAACCGTTTTGATGCAAATAGCTTTATTCAATGGTATATAGCAAAGAGCTTGGGGCTGGATGTTAAAAATATAGATTCACTATCGCATTTGAAAATGGCTATTCACAAATCCACACAGTGGGAATATGAAAATGAATGGCGTATTATTCATTCAGAGAAACAACCTGCCGCACATTCTCGTGCAACAAGCCTGAAAATTGTTCCTAAAGCAATCTATTATGGAGAGAGAATTTCAAACATCCACAAGAAAATTTTGCATTATATAGCACAAGAAAAAGGAATTGCGGAATATGATATGTACATTGATTGTGGCTCGTTAAAGTATGAGATGTTATATAAGCCATCTCAATTTTGATACCTCATATTCTTTAGCACATAATTTGTATATTCCAAATTGACTATTTTAAAGTTAAAACGGACAGCTTGATAGTTGTCCGTTTTTAATTGATTTTCATCGTCTTTTCAGCAGTAACCGCCTTTTCCGCTATGTACGAATACCATGTAGGCGGTATGCTTGTCTTTTGCAAGTGCCTTGTCCATCAGCCAGCGGCGGAAAAGATGGGCATGGTATGTGCTCAGCCGGAAGGTGACGGGGATGATTATCTCAAGCGAGTAAACATCCGCATACAGACCGTTTTCAAGTTGGATGTAGCGGCATGCCTCGTAGTCGTTCAGCACGTCCGTTTTGAGGATGGCTTTGATGGCGGCGTTCACTGCTGGGACACCCGCGTGGAACAGTCCGGCGATTTCTCCGGCGGTCATCCATACATCGTTACCGGTTACGCTGACCGCCTTGTCCTCAATGATGATTATGTCACGTTTCATGGCTTCTCTGTTTTAGATGGTACGACCTGCAAATTCTTCGATTTGGTTCAATCTCGCGGCAAGGTTCTCCATGTCTTGATTGAGCTTCTCTTTGGTTATTTTCGCGTATATCTGCGTTGTCTTTATGCTCTTGTGTCCCAGCATGGAACTGACCGTTTCGATGGGTACGCCGTTGGAGAGGAACACCGTCGTGGCGGCCGTGTGGCGGCTTTGATGCCATGTAATATGCTTGGTGATGCCGCAACGCTTGGCGACGGCACGGATTCCGGCAAGGCACGTGTTATAGTGGGGTACGGGGAATATCCTGCCGTCCCCACACAGCCCACGGTATTTATCGATGATGCGCTTCGCTATGTCGAGCATACGGATGTTGGACACCACACCCGTCTTCTGGCGGTTGATGTTTATCCACTCGTGTTCGTCAAAGTAGGTGCGGATATTCTCTTCCGTCAGGTTGCGCATATCTGCGAACGACAAGCCCGTGAAGGCACAGAACAGATATAAATCACGATATAACTCCTGTTTTGAGTTTTTCAGTTTGCCTTCCATCAGCAGGCGGATTTCGTCTTTTGTCAGAAAGCTGCGCACCGTTTCCTCCTTCTTGATTTCATACTCGCGGAACGGATCGCGCGTGAGCCATTCGTTGTTGATGGCGATGAATACCATCGTCCGGAGTGGGCAGACATACAGCCACACGGTGTTGGTGCAGCAGTGTTTGTCCGTGCGTAGGAACATTTCAAAGTCGGAGATGAAAGCGGGTGTAAGCTCCTTCAGGGCTATGTCCTTCACGTGGTAGCGGATGGTGAGGAACTCTTGCAGGTGCTTGTAAACGGTTTTGTACTTCAAGAGCGTGCCTTTTGCTTTCATGCCTACCTCCACCTGCTTGGCATAGTCCTCGTTATGCTGTTGGAATACCTGCATCAGTGTGTTGTAGCGGTGTTCCAGTCCGAGAAAGGCGTTTTTTACTTTTTCTGCCGTGACAAAGTTGTCACGCTCCATTATTTCCTGATAGTGCCTGTTGATGCGCACGCGCATCTTGTCGAGCATACGGTTCGTTTCGAGTGCCGCCGTGCTTCTGCCCGTGACACGTCCCCCTTTGGTGTCCCACAGCTTGGGATCGACGGTCAGTTTGCAACTGAACTGTGTTTGGCTGCCGTCCACCGTAATACGTCCCATGACGGGTACTGTCCCGTCCTTTTTCACTACCTGACGTTTGAGGTAGTAGATAACTGAAAATGTACTCTTCATCGTCCTTAATTTTTTTAGGTTCAAAATTAGTCGGTGAAGAATCCTTCGTCGGTACGCAAAACACGGAGGAACGACGCAATCTTTTTCCGTAACCGGATTTGTCGCGTAAGTTGTTAGTAACTCACTATATCACAATGCCTTGTTTCGCCATTCGTGCCAATTTCGTCACCGATATAGTGTGGTTACGAACAAGTAACGTAGCGATGTCTTGACTTGGCTTCGGCAAGGATTGTGGTGGCGTTGGAGATAATCGGCAGCTTAAATGAAACCTCTGTAAATCAATTCTATTACTTCATTCTTCCGTATTCCACTTTTTTGTAGTAACTTTGTGCAAAAAAACCAAAGGAATTAAATAAATGCCCATAAAATTCAAAAAAAGCAAAGCTAAACTATAGATTCCTAATTTCATTCTGAAAATAAAAACCTTTTTTCCGCAAACATATTAATTAAGTAGTTATCTTTGCGTGCAAATTATAATCATATTAAAATGAAAAAATTAGTTTATTTATTGGCTGCAGGAAGCATGGCTTTCGTTGCATGTCAGAATTCGCCTTCCTATAAGGTTACAGGTTCAGTAGAAGACATCACTGATGGCGACACAATCTATTTACAGGAATACGCAGGAGGGGATCTTGTAAAACTCGATTCCGCTATTGTCAAAAGCGGAACTTTCGTATTCACCGGAAAACAAGATACGGCTGTAAACCGCTACATCACTTATATGAAAGGAAACAAGCGTTACTTTACTGATCTTTTTCTTGAAAATGGGAATATTAATGTAACCTTAGGTAAGGAAAGCAAAGTTTCAGGTACTCCTAATAATGACGCTTACCAAAAATTCAAAGATGGTTTCATGGCTTTAAGCAAGGAAATGAATGAAATGTACCAAAAGGCTCAAAGCGACACTAGCTTGACAGAAGAGCAGGTAGAAGCTATCATGACTGAGATTGAAAAGAAAGACAGTGTAGGCATGGATATGGTTTATCAAACAATTGAAGCCAATATCACCAATCCGGTCGGTGTATATCTGCTTCCTTCCTATGCAGGCGCATTCGAACTTGACAAACAAAAAGCGTTGGTAGAGAAAATTCCTGCCGCATTAGTTAATGAACGTATCAACAAGTTGAAAGCCCACATTGAAACTTCAGAGAAAACGGCTGTAGGTCAGAAATACATTGATTTCTCTATGCAGACTCCTGAAGGTGAAACTGTAAGCCTGTCTGATTTCGTCAGCAAAAATAAATATACTTTGATTGACTTTTGGGCTAGCTGGTGCGGACCTTGCCGTAAAGAAATGCCTAATGTTGTAGAAGCATACAAGGCTTTCAAAGATAAAGGCTTCGGGATTGTAGGTGTTTCTTTGGACGAAAATGCAGACAAGTGGAAAGAGGCTATCACTGCCCTAAATATTACATGGCCACAAATGTCTGACTTACAAGGTTGGAACAATGCAGGTGCAAAACTTTATGGCGTCAATTCAATTCCTGCTACTGTATTGGTTGATCAGGAGGGTACCATTGTAGCACGTAATCTCCGCGGCGATGCCATCAAGTCCAAGCTGAACGAACTGTTGAAATAAAATAACTGCAAAAATAGTTCACAAAGTAAAATACCGATGTCTAGAAAGGCATCGGTATTTTTTATACTCGTCCTGTCACCCTTCCCAATAATACGCACTTTCCATAGCAATCTCGGCTTAGACAAGAACTAGAATGATAATATCAATAGAACTTTGGGCGAACAGACTAATAAAAAAGAACTGCTTCCTCTCTTTTCCAAGGAAACAGTTCTTTAAATAGAAATATTATCTTAATTCAATAATTAATTAAACCAACGAACATAACAGAAGTCCTGACGATGAGGCAAATCAACATTCTTCGGGAACATACGGTATGCCACCTTGAAGCTACCTGAGTTAGACAAACTGTGTTTAACCTGGAATGTATACAAGTTACCTTCTTTCTTAATTACTTCCATTGGTTCTACAGAATAGATATGCTCCTTACCTTCCGCATTGGTGAAAGTGGTAACCAGTTCAATACCTACTGCATCATCCAATCCCTTTTCATCTATAACATAAGTAATGATATATTCTTTTCCGCTTTCAATATTACCGCTAGCTAGCTCTTCTGTCTTTTCACATGAAACGATTTCAATGGAATCCCAAAGTTCTGCAACTCGTTCTTTCCAAGCAGCCAGTTCTTTAGCCTTTGCATAATCATTGGCTACCAATTCTTTAAAACGTTTTGCTTCTTTAGTATAGAACTTAGCATAATAATCGTCTAACTGACGTTTCATTGTATAATGAGGAGCCACTTGAGCAATAGAGTTCTTGATAGTCTTCACCCAACCCTCAGAATATCCCTTACGGTTACGTGCATAATACAACGGAAGAATCTCATTTTCCAAAATACTGTAAATAGTTGCAGCATCCAATTGATCTTGATGATCTTGATTCTGATAAGTACGTTTTTCAGTTAACGCCCATCCTGCTCCTTCACGGTAACCTTCCAGCCACCAACCGTCAAGCACAGAGAAATTAACAACACCATTCATTAAAGCCTTCTCGCCTGATGTTCCGGAAGCTTCCAAAGGACGGGTAGGAGTATTCATCCAAATATCAACACCTGAAACCAAACGACGTGCCAACTGCATATCATAATTTTCCAAGAAGATGATTTTGCCCAAGAACTCCGGACGACGGGAAATTTCCACAATCTTCTTGATCAACCCTTGACCTGCACCATCATGTGGATGAGCCTTACCTGCAAATAAGAACTGTACCGGATAATCAGGATTATTCACAATCTTAGACAAACGTTCCAAATCAGTAAACAGCAGATGTGCACGTTTGTAAGTAGCAAAACGACGGGCAAAACCAATCAACAAGGCATTTGGATTAATCTTTTCCATCAGAGAAACAATGCGTGAAGGATCACCTTGATTCTTCAACCAGCTTTCACTGAACTGCTTACGAATATGGTCAACCAATTTGTGCTTCAAAGCCATACGGGTTTCCCAAATTTCTTCATCGGCTACATTATAAATAGCTTCCCAAATTTTCTCATTAGATTGATCTTCCAGGAAGTTAGGAGCAAAATGCTTAGCATATAGTTTCTTCCATTCAGTAGCACTCCATGTCGGGAAGTGAACGCCATTAGTCACATAACCTACATGACTTTCTTCAGGAAAATAGCCTTTCCAAATTCCAGAGAACATCTCCTGAGAAACCTTGCCATGCAGCCAGCTTACACCGTTTACTTCCTGACAAGTATTACAAGCAAATGTAGACATACAAAAACGTTCGCCTGCATCACCCGGATTAATACGACCTAAGTCCATCAAATCCTGCCAAGAAATCCCCATACGCTGTGGATAACCACCCATATATTTTCCAAACAAGCCTTCATCAAAATAGTCATGCCCCGCAGGAACCGGAGTATGAACCGTATATAAAGAAGAAGAACGAACTACTTCCAAAGCCTGGTCAAATGTCAGCCCGCTTTCTACATAATCACACAAACGCTGCACATTACACAAAGCAGCATGTCCTTCATTACAATGATAAACATCTTTCTTAATGCCCAGTTTCTTCAACAGCAACACACCACCAATACCTAGCAAGATTTCTTGTTTCAAACGGTTCTCCCAGTCTCCACCATACAACTGATATGTGATAGGGCGATCAAATTCGCTGTTCATTTCATTATCAGTATCCAGCAGATACAAAGGAACACGTCCTACATTTACCTTCCATACATATGCATGAACGAAATAGTTCAAATAAGGAACATCGACCACCATCGGCTGTCCGTTTTCATCCATTACACGTTCAATAGGCAGGCTACCGAAATTCTGTGATTCATAGTTAGCAATCTGCTGACCATCCATTGAAAGGCTCTGGCTAAAATATCCATAACGATACAAGAAGCCAACACCGCACATATCTACATTACTGTCTGATGCTTCTTTCAAGTAGTCACCGGCCAAAATACCCAGACCACCGGAATAGATTTTCAAAACATGTGTCAAACCATACTCCATACAGAAATAGGCTACAGAAGGACGTTTGCTATCCGGCTTAGCATCTACATAAGTTTTAAATTTAGCATATACATCGTTCATGCGCTTTACAATCACCTTATCCTGGGTTAATGCCTCCAGCTTTTCATAGCTCAAACGTTCCAATAAAGCAACGGGATTCTGCCCCACTTCTTTCCAAGTCACAGGATCTAAATCTCTAAACAGGTCTGTTGCTTCGTAATTCCATGCCCACCAGATGTTACGAGCCATTTCCTCCAACTTCTTCAGTTCTTCGGGAATGTGTGATTTTACTGTAACTTCCTTCCAATTAGGAGTATTCGCATTACTTACTTTGATTTTCATGTCTCTCAAATTATTTATTAATAATTAATTAGCTATTCATAATAAGCCTTTTCTGTGCATTATGCAATGCCACATCATAAGCTTCATAATAATATTTGATAAAATGCTTCCACAATGCCTTTTCCGCAATGTCCGCCGCATTTTTACGCATAGTCTTGATTACATTTTCCGGCAATCCCGAAAATTCCGATATGGTGTCCTTTATAACATCCGCTACTTCAGAATAGTTGTAATCCGAGCGATGGATAACTTTCACACCATCTTTCAACTCACAGTATCTACCCTTCAACGAATTTACCCACAAACCAAATCCGGCCAAATCAGTTGTTATAGTAGGTACATGGAATGCTACACTTTCCAATGGTGTATACCCCCAAGGTTCATAATAGGAAGGATAAACACTCAAGTCATTCCCCAACACCAAATCATAATATTCCAAATTCAAGATGCCATCCTTTCCATCCAGATAACAAGGTACAAATATTACTTTTACCTTAGATTCCGCCGAATTGGACATTCCCAAATACTTCATCATATCAAGTACCTGGTCATGACTCATATTATGCAACCAATGTGTGATAAACGGGCACTCCAACGGAGTTGTGAAATTTTCTTTGCTTTTCAAACGTTCCACCAAATCTTCACGAGGGTCCCCCACCCAACCTGGTACATTAATAAATGCCAGCACCTCTTTTTTCAAATTTTTATCACGGGTCAATCGGTTCAAAGACTCCAAATAGACATTGATACCTTTATTTTTAAACTCATAACGACCGCTTGTGCCCACAATAAGAGTATCATCACTCATCGTCAAGCCCAGCAATTTATTAGCCAAATTCAACATCGCAGCACGAGCTTTCTTACGCTTGGCGGTAAACGTACGGCCTTGCGGAACAAAATCATCCTCAAACCCATTCATCAACACCACATCTGCCGGCTTGTCCAACAACTCCTTGCATTCATTGTTGGTAATTTCACTAACCGTAGTAAAGCAATCCACATGATGCGCAGTCTGCTTCTCAATAGAATGCTTTGCCTCCATATTGAGTTCACGAGCCATCTGGTCACCATTATAAGCAAATAAGTAATCGTAAAGAGGTTTATTGTTTCCGGCGATAGACCGGCCTATAGAAGTAGCGTGAGTAGTAAAAATAGTAGCTATTTCGGGTACCGCTTTCTGCAAATAAAGGGCGCCCATACCTGTCATCCATTCATGTGCCTGATAAATGACTCTATCATTTTCGGTCAAATTGAAACGATAAAAGCTTTCAACCACTTTTCCGGCTGCATAAGAAAACATAGACGCTTCGTCGTAATCTCCATAAGCATGAAGTGAATCGACTTTGAAATTCTCCCACATCCGGCCATATATTTCATTTCTTTTAGAGAAGAAAGGATAAAAATCCACCAATATAACGATAGGCTCTCCCGGAATATTCCAGCGCCCCACACGAACTTTCAGTCCATCTTTCTTCAAAGCATGTTCACGCCATGCCGCACAAAGATTCTCATTTTCACTGAACAAAGGGTTTTCCTTTCCTGCCCAAAAATCGGGTCCTATGAAAAAGACTTTGTCTTTGAATGCTTCCTGCAGTGTTTTGGCCCTAGTGGACAACACTGTATAAATTCCCCCTACTTTATTACATACCTCCCAACTTGCTTCGAAGATATAATCAGGGGCTAACAATTCTTTTGCCATCTATTAACTAATCTTAATTCGGTCGCAAAGGTACATATTTTCAATGAGATAATAAAGTTTTTTTGCAACTTTATGTTATTCAGACAGTTTCTGAATTAACATTCAATCATTTCGCTCTAACAATCTTCACAAAAAATACTGATATCAGCTACAATAATAAATATTTTTAAGGTTCTGCCTTACATTAGAATAAAAAAAGCGGCTATTTCCATAAAAACAGGAAATAACCGCCTATATAAAAAAACTAATCTGATTACGCAGCCAATGCAGATCCCATCAAGAAGGTTGCAGCCAAAGCAACAATAGCATACAATTCAGGAAAAACGGCCAGAATCAATGTATTGCCAAATACATTATGTCCTTGACCAATAGCAGCGATACCATTAGCGCAAACCTGCCCCTGACGGATAGCGGAGAAAAGAGCTACAAGTCCCAAAGCAATACCGGAACCCAACACGGCAGCAGCCTGAATACCTGTAATAGCCGGAGTCAGAACACCGAAAATGCTCTGGAACATGAAGTAACCGGCAAAACCATACAGCCCCTGTGTACCAGGAAGCGCAGTCAACACCAAGAAGTTACCGAATGCACTATCATTCTTTTTCAATGCACCGATAGATGCATTACCTGCGATAGTCACACCATACGCACTACCGATACCTGATAAACCAACCATAATTGCGATGCCTACATAAGCAATCAATAAATTCATTTCCATAATTCTTCTATTTTTTAATTTTTAAATTCTTTATTTTATCAAACTCCTCCTAAAAGGAATATTTTTCATGTCATCCTGAACTTAGCGAAAGATCTGCATACTATCTTCAGATTCTCCCTTTCTGGCTTCTCTGTCTACACAGGAATACAACATTTATTCAAAATGACAATGCCGAAAAAGCTTATACAGCTTTTAATTCTTTATTCTCATTCTTTAATTCTTAAAAGGCTTGTACTCCTTGCCCCCTCCTTCGTAACCCGAATTCTTAAAAAACTCCACGAAAGTCAGACGCATCGGATGAACCATTGCTCCCAATATATTCATAAACATGTTGATAGAATGACCTATCAAGAAAATCAATACCATCACTATCGGACCTGCAATTGCATTATCAGGACTCATTCCAGCCGCCAGACTATTGAATACACTGGCAAGAATACCACCCGACAGGCCTAAAGCAAACAAACGCACATACGAAAGGATATCACCCAGCAGACCGGTTGCCATATTGTAGGAATCCCACAACCCCAAACCGATATTGAGGAAAATATTCTTTCCTGGACTGTTGAGCAAGAAAATCAGCACACCGGCAAGCCCCAGAATTACCAAATGAGCAGTTCCTCCCATCGGCATGGTATCTCCCAATAGGAATGCCAAAGCTGTACTTACCAATACAATAATCCATCCGATAGTTGACAATGCATATTTCAATCCGAACTGAATAATCTGATTAGCCGCTTTCAGTATCATACCGAAAATAATCTGTACCGCTCCCAAAATCAATGAAAGATTAAACATCCATTGATTGTCCAAGAAGAACAAATCACGCATCTTGTTAAAGAACGGAATATCATTACCATACAGATTGAATCCGAAAAAAGTACCTGTCAGCATACCGCAGAAGAAAGTAGAAGTACCCAAAATCTGCACCAAAGTTAAGATGGGCTTCATGGAAGCACCGATATTCTTCACCAACATACGATAAACTGTCACTCCTAATACCATAAACAGACCATAGCCCGAATCGCCCAGACACAGCCCGAAAAAGAGCATAAAGAAAGGGGCAAAGAACGGCGTCAAATCCAGTTCATTATATTTAGGAAGCATATACAGCTTCATAATCGGTTCAAACAGACGAAAGAACCCTTTATTGTTCAACTGAATAGGAACATTGTCTTCCGGCGTAGGATCAGCAATTTCAAAGTACGCCTCCTGCTGATTCAGAAAATTAGTAATCTCCGGAATCTGCGTAGCCGGTGCCCACCCCTGTAACAACATCAATTTGTTATCTGCAGCCTGTTCTGTACTTAGCACCACTTTTGAGAATTCTATCTGCGAGCGGACATTGGCTTGTGCAACTTGCAAAGAAAGAAGTTTTTCTCCTGCTATAGCAGCCAACTTATCATCCACACTCTTCATTTGCTGTTCCAAACTTTCACATCTGGCAGCGAGCCGACTCAAAGACATTACTGGCAATTTGACCGATTCCACTTCCAATTCGGGCAACGATCCTTCTTTGGTTATGGTAATGAAATAAATGCGTGAGCCAATACGGTTAATCTCCGTAGCATAGTACGTATCCAACCATTCCTCATTAAAGTTCTTCTCTGAGCAAATATAGAAATTCACTTGATATCCAACTTCTTGCAACCGCATAACCGATGCAGGATCGAAATCTCCCCATACCTCTAACGTGGCACGCTCTTTGTCGCAAACCTGCAACTGATGCTGCAACTGGGTTTTCTCCAGTTGTAGTGCCTCCACTTCCTCCAGCCCTTTCTCTCCACGGGCTACATCTCCCTCCTGTTCTTGCAATTCAGCATTAAAACCTTGCAGAAACTTAATAGTTGAAGCATAGCGGTCGGACAAACGGATGCTCTCTTGAAGTTCGGCATTCTCCGCTGTCCCCTGCGCTTTTTCTGCCACGTGGACTACGCCCAAGTCACGGACACTTTGCAGGAAACATTCATAGTCCTTATGATAAATAAGGAAAGTCAACTTCTTCATTTTTGTAATCATGCCTCTGCCTCCTTTCTTTTCTCTTGAATAGATTTCAGAATCTTCTGCGATGACTTGGACAAGTTCTCTTCATCCTCCATAAATCGTTTAATCTTTCGCAGAGCATCCTGGTATCCGGGTATCTGCACTTTCTCAAAAAGATTCACTTTCTGAGTGGTCTTTTTACGCGCATGTTCCAGCAGGTTCAGTTTGGCAAGCATAAATTCCCTTTCAATAGCAGTCTGTGCCAATCCTTTCAACAAATGTATTCCATCGGAATACCATTTCGGGCTGTTGAACAGACTGTAAGGACGAATGTCAAAGTCTACGTTTTCCAACAAGGGAACTCGTACACCGGCAATCTTCTTTATACCCAAATGAACATCACTCACTTTTATTAATGAAGCATCAAATTCATTCCAAAGTGCGAACATGGCCTCGTATGCCTGAATCTGTTTTTCAAGCCTTTCCTCCAACCCGGCAGCTTCTGTCTTGCATCTCTTTACTTCCATGCGGAGAGCACTTTCCTTATTTTTAATAATAGGAAGCGTACGCACACGGACCTTGAGCTGCTTCTCAAGCTGTTGTAGCGAGGTCTTGTTATATTGAAACTTTATTGCCATGTTTCTTCATTAATTTATTGTTTTTTCCAATGCTGGTCAACCAATTCTTTCTTTATATTGACTTCTTCCGGCTTAAAGTATTTGCTGAACAATCCCCATGTAACATCCAGCATTTCAGTAGTATCCAGATTCACGTCAATGGCGAGTAACTGATTTGCGTAATCTTTAGCGAATGCCAAAGTACGTTCATCATAATTAGTCAAGTCAAAACCATTTTCCATCTTAGTCTTGGCATTGGCGGCATCGGCATACAAACGTACGGCAGCATTCATCACCTGAGGATGATCCTTACGAGTTTTTTTACCACTCACCAACTGTTTCAAACGAGACAACGAACGGAACGGGTCCACAATAACCTTACCGATATCACTATCGCGACGTAGGAACAGCTGACCTTCAGTGATATAACCCGTGTTATCAGGAACGGCATGCGTAATGTCACCGCCACTCAAGGTAGTTACCGCAATAATAGTGATTGAACCACCTGCGGGGAATTGTACCGCTTTTTCATAAATCTTCGCCAAATCCGAATAAAGAGATCCCGGCATAGAGTCCTTGGAAGGAATCTGATCCATACGGTTAGACACAATAGCTAACGCATCAGCATAACTGGTCATGTCAGTCAGCAACACCAACACTTTCTGATTATGTTCCACTGCAAAATATTCAGCAGCTGTCAGCGCCATATCCGGAATCAACAGACGTTCTACCGGAGGATTCTCCGTAGTATTCACGAAACTGATAATACGGTCGAGCGCACCGGCATTAGAAAATACATTCTTAAAATACAGGTAGTCGTCATTAGTCATACCCATACCGCCCAAAATAATCTTATCGGTTTCGGCACGCAATGCCACATTGGCCATCACTTGATTAAACGGTTGGTCAGGGTCAGCAAAAAAAGGAATCTTCTGTCCTGATACCAACGTATTGTTCAAATCGATACCAGCAATACCAGTCGCAATCAGTTCCGACGGCTGTTTACGGCGAACCGGATTCACAGACGGACCGCCGATAGGCACTTCCTGTCCCTCAATTTCTGGTCCCCCATCAATCGGATCACCAAAAGCGTTGAAGAAACGTCCGGCCAACTGCTCGCTCACTTTCAGTGTAGGCGACTTGCCCAAGAATACGACTTCAGCATTGGTCGGAATACCTTCCGTACCTTCGAACACCTGCAAAGTCACTTCATCACCCATGATTTTTACCACCTGGGCTAATTTCCCATTAACCATTGCCAACTCATCATAGCCTACTCCTGACGCTTTCAGCGAACAGGTTGCCTTGGTAATCTGGCTAATCTTAGTATATATCTTTTGAAATGCTTTTGTTGCCATCTCTACTCATTATAAATTAAAATTAAAAATTAAAATCAGACACTTCTCTCAGCAACCAATTCCTGTAACTGCTTCTTAAAATCCTCATACTGCTCAGATTTATATTTAGCATAGTTCATCTGTTTGCAAAGGTTGATCATCTTCTTGAAATAATCCATCACCTCAATAAAAGTATCAAACTTGAATTCCGTATGACAAATGTCGATTACCATATTCAAGATCTCTTCCTGACGTTCCATCGAAGTCACTGAATCCACTTCATCAAAAGCATCCTGTTGCAGAATCACAAAATCAATCAACTCTGATTTCCAAAAGATTACATGATATTCTACAGGTACACCATCATCACCCAAAATATTAATCTGTTCAGCAATTTCCTTACCACGCAACAATCTTGTCTTGATTTCGTTCACCTTACCAATCCATTCACCATTAATACGTTTGGCGATATATTCCTCAAATTCCGGATATTCCAGATATTTTGAATAAGAGTCAATCGGGTTCACAGCCGGATAACGCTTCCTGTCGGCACGTTCCTGCTCCAAGGCATAAAAGCAACGGGCCACCTTTTTGGTGTTCTCCGTTACAGGTTCCTTCAAGTTACCACCTGCTGGAGATACAGTACCGATAAAAGTAATAGAACCGGTTTCACCATTATTCAGATGCACATATCCCGCACGTCCGTAGAAGTTGGAGATAATAGCCGAGATATCCATCGGGAATGCATCCGGACCAGGCAACTCTTCCATACGGTTGGACATCTCACGCAAGGCCTGCGCCCAACGGGAAGTAGAATCTGCCATCAGCAAGACTTTCAATCCCATAGCACGATAATATTCAGAAATGGTCATAGCCGTATACACAGACGCTTCACGGGCAGCCACCGGCATGTTCGAGGTATTGGCAATAATGATAGTACGTTCCATCAGCTTACGTCCTGTATGCGGATCTACCAGTTCGGGGAACTCCGTAAAGATTTCCACCACCTCATTCGCACGTTCACCACAAGCAGCGATAATTACGATATCCGCTTCCGCCTGCTTGGAGATGGCATGCTGAAGCACTGTTTTCCCTGTACCGAACGGACCGGGAATAAATCCCGTTCCCCCCTCTACAATGGGGTTAACCGTATCAATAACACGGACACCGGTTTCCAATAATTTATAAGGACGCGGCTTTTCCTTATAATTAGTCATTGCCTTTTTTACCGGCCACTTCTGAATCATGTTTACCGGAATATCTTTACCTTCTCTGTCCGTCAGAACCACTACAGTATCCTCAATAGTATAATCACCTTCAGGAACAATAGATTTTACTTCATAAGTACCTGTCAACTGAAATGGTACCATAATTTTCAATGGCTGGAAGTTCTCATCCACCTGTCCCAACCAAGCCGATGGACCAACTTCATCACCCACCTTCACCAACGGTACAAAATGCCACACTCTTTCTTTATCCAATGGATAGGTGTATTGTCCGCGTTTCAGGAATACTCCGTCCATTTTATCAAGGTCGTTTTGCAGACCATCATAATTTTTAGACAACATACCCGGACCTAGAGTCACTTCAAGCATGTGTCCCGTAAATTCGGCTTCAGCACCCACTTTCAATCCACGTGTACTTTCAAACACCTGCACATAAACATTGCTGCCTACTACCTTAATAACCTCTGCCATCAACCGGTCTCCGCCAGTCAGAATGTAGCAAATCTCATTCTGTGCCACCGGTCCGTCAACGGTAAGAGTAACCATGTTGGCTATTACGCCACTAACAGTTCCTTTTGTTGCCATATATCTTTAATCTGTTTATTATCTGAATTCTGCGGGAATCTGTATCTCGTCCTTCAATTTATCAATAATCTGACGGAACAGTTCGCTTCCCTTTTCCTTATCCATAGAAATCCAACGGCCAATCATTTCCAGTTTCAACAAAAACACGAAAATCCGCTCCACAGTAAAATAGTTGAAAAAGACAGCGTCTTCCATCCAGTTCCATTTCAACAAATCTATCTTCTTTTCCCTTTCCACTAATTCTTCAATTTCGCTGATACGGAGTACCTGCTCAAAATATTCCAGTATTTCGGACAAACCGAAATCTCGGGCATTCGATGTACGAACCATCTCACTCACATCCGTCTTGCCCACTACTACCTGAGATACGTCCATTTTATATTTACGTGCAGTTAAGGCAGCCAGTATATTATTGATATTCAAATTAAATTCAAACCAGGAGGAAACAAATTGATTACCGCAGTTCATGGCATACGCATAATAGCAGGCAGATAACATATCTTCCGCACGATAGAGTTCCTCTGCGGAAAGAGCCAAATAAGCAGTAATAAATTCATAAAGATAAGATGGGTATCTCTTATCCGGAGCATCGCCTTCACGCACCGAACTGATAAGCGCCAGCAACTCATTCTGAGAATAATTCCCCTCAAAATCTGTCGCAGCTTCCTTATCTTTCAACAGTTTCAACAGGTTAGCATTATCGAATTTCAAATAGAACAAGTCGATTAACTTCCTATCCTTTTCCGATAATTCCGAATAGATTTCCGATTTAAAATTAGCCACTGTATAGTTCAGTTTGCCATCCTCCAACGAAAGATCCGGCAAACCGGCTACCAGGCAATAATAATTTGTCATAGTCCCGTTTTAAAACAACATTTCTACTAATTGAGGACGAAGGAAATCCTTGAAATAATTTTCAAATTCCTCTTCACCGAAGTTCACTTTGTAAGAGCCGTCAGCTGGTGAGATAGTAAAAAGTGATTTCGTTCCGTTCACTTCTTCTATTCTCACTCCTTTATCCAACAAAGCTTTTGCGTTCGCTGCAAAATATTTCTTAAGTCCTTCGGCATCTGCGGTAGAGATCACGATAGATTCGTTAGCAGACCATTGGGCAGCTAATGAAACAATAAACTTATTCAGATACTCCTTATCTGCCACAAATCCTTTCACACTTTCACTGACTACCTCATTGGTCAACAAGGTAGCTATTTCGGTCTTCAATGCATTTACTGCTTGTCCGGCAAACAATTTAATTTCTGATTGTGTATTTTCGGCAGTTTCCTTGGCTGACTTCCGAGCCACAGCGAGAATAGACTCAGCTTCCTTACGGGCATCCTCTACAATCTTTGCTGCTTCATCGCGAGCACTACTAATAAGTCGCTGTGCTTCTTCATTTCCTTTTTCCACACCTTCACGATAAATCTTATCGGTAAGCTCCTGAATTTTATTTTCCATATTCTTAGAAGATATTTTTTTGAGTTTAACACTTTCTTTCTTCAATAAATTCAAAAAGAATAGCCCAAAAGTACAAAAATCAATGATAGAAAAAGAATTTAATGATAGAATTTACACTAAAAGTACTGCAAAAAGAGAAAAATATACCATATTCATGTTACAGAACATAGGATTATTTCCGTTACTAGACTCCGCCACATGCGTGCATATGCAAAAAAAAGCCTCCGGAACTTCTTCAAGTCCGGAGGCTTCAATCAAAAACGGCAG
>ERZ1673746.906-NODE-906-length-26040-cov-40.034943_pt1 | contig 26040 bp, 17 predicted proteins | sample MGYA00580205_ERZ1673746 | MGnify/ENA primary metagenome ERZ1673746 (study PRJEB41218, sample SAMN15661771) | gut metagenome | host: Homo sapiens | place: Canada: London | collected 2015-08-20/2019-03-30 | study: EMG produced TPA metagenomics assembly of...
CGTGTTCGGGACTTGCACCCGTTAGAGCGCGCCCATGGCGCGCAAACAAAAAGGCAAGAAGTCCTTGACTTCTTGCCCGCAATCCGTTTATGACTCATTACATTTCTTTTACACCTGCTGTCAGTTTTTCCCCATCATAGCGAATCAAAATGACATCGCCCGGCAGCACCGCATCGGAAAGAATAAGCTTTCCAGCGAGGGTTTCCACATGCTTTTGAAGGAAACGCTTCAATGGCCGCGCGCCGTAAACCGGATCATATCCCTGTTCAATAATGTAATCCTTTGCCGCAGAATCCAGTTCAATGGAAATCTCCCGATCTGCCAGACGCTTATTAAGATTTTTCATCAGAATATCAATAATGCTGTGGATATCGTCTTTGCTCAGCGGTTTAAACATGATGATCTCATCTAAACGGTTCAGGAATTCCGGACGGAAATGAGATCGAAGTTCATTCATGACCTGTTCTTCTGCAGATGCTTCGATATCACCGGCTTCGTTGATGCCATGAAGCAGATACTCAGAACCAATATTGGAAGTCATAATTAAAATTGTATTTTTAAAATCAACGGTCCGTCCCTGTGAATCGGTGATTCGACCATCATCCAATACCTGAAGCAGTACATTAAATACATCCGGATGGGCTTTTTCAATCTCATCAAAGAGCACGACCGAATATGGTTTCCGACGCACAGCCTCCGTCAACTGACCGCCCTCCTCATAACCTACATATCCCGGAGGCGCTCCGATCAGTCGAGATACAGAAAACTTCTCCATATATTCGCTCATATCGATACGGACGATATTCGATTCGTCATCGAAAAGGCTTTCTGCCAGAGCCTTGGCCAGCTCGGTTTTACCAACACCTGTAGGACCGAGGAACATAAAGGAACCAATCGGTTTTGTCTCATCCTTAATCCCTGCCCTGGAACGTATGATCGCTTCTGTAACTTTATCGATACCTTCATTCTGACCAATGACCCTCTTATGAAGTTCTTTGTCCAGATTCAGCGTTTTCTGACGTTCGCTTTCCGTCAGTTTAGCTACCGGAATTCCGGTCCACCTTGAAACAATCCTTCCGATTTCATCCTCAGTTACCTGCTCACGCACAAGAGAATCCTCTGCACCATGAATCTTCTGCTCCTGAGCTTCAAGCTGACGTTTAAGTTCCGGTAATTTACCATATTGTAGTTCCGCAGCCCGATTCAGATCATACTCTCTCTGGGCCTTTTCAATCTCTTTATTTACACTTTCTATCTGCTCTCTGAGGATACGGACCTGATCCACATCCTTTTTATCCGCTTCCCACTGAGCCTTCTTGATCTGAAAATCTTCACGAAATTCAGATATCTCTTTCTGAATAGCTGCCAGACGCTCCTGACTTAAATGGTCATCCTCTTTCTTGAGAGCTGCCTCTTCAATCTCAAGCTGCATGATCTTTCTGGATATCTCATCCAGCTCCGTCGGCATGGAATCCAGCTCGGTCTTGATCAGAGCGCAGGCTTCATCCACCAGGTCGATGGCCTTATCCGGCAGAAAACGGTCGGATATATAACGGTTTGATAATACAGCCGCCGCCACCAGAGAGCTGTCCGTAATTTTTACACCATGAAAGACTTCATACCGCTCTTTCAAGCCACGGAGAATGGAGATCGTATCCTCCACCGTCGGTTCATCCACCGTTACCGGCTGAAAACGACGCTCCAGTGCTTTATCTTTTTCAATATACTGGCGATATTCATCCAGGGTAGTGGCCCCGATACAATGAAGTTCACCACGGGCCAACATCGGTTTCAGCATATTCCCTGCGTCCATAGCGCCGTCGGTCTTACCTGCGCCAACGATCAGATGCAGCTCATCCACAAATAAAATAATCTGTCCTTGACTTTTGCGCACTTCTTCAAGCACGGCTTTGAGACGCTCCTCAAATTCACCTCTGTATTTTGCCCCGGCTACAAGAGCGCCCATATCCAGTGAAAAAATCTGCTTATCTTTCAATCCATCCGGTACATCTCCCCGGACGATACGCTGCGCCAGTCCTTCAATGACCGCCGTCTTACCTACACCTGGCTCACCAATGAGCACCGGATTATTTTTCGTCTTACGGGAAAGAATCCGAATAATATTTCGAATCTCACCGTCACGGCCGATCACCGGGTCTAATTTCTGATTTCTGGCTTTCTCTACAAGGTTTTCTCCATACTTACTCAGGCTGTCGTAAGTGCCTTCCGGATTATCCGTTGTCACTCTCTGGTTTCCCCGTACTTCCATCAGTGCCTGCAAAAATCCGTTTCTCTGAATCTGGAAATTTTTAAATAAGGTTTTCAGTTCTTTATTCGCCGTTTCAAGCAGCGCCAGGAATAAATGCTCCACCGAAACATACTCGTCACCCATTTGTTTGGCTTCTTTATCTGCCTGGGTAAAGGTCCGGCTCAGATCCTGGCTCATGTACTGCTGACCGCCCTGGACCTTTACATGACCGGCCAGTACCTTTTCGGTCTGATAAACAAATCCGGCCGTATTCACATTCATCTTATCCATCAATTTAACGATCAGACTGTCTTCTTTATTCAACAGCGCATATAACAAGTGAATCTGATCTATCTCCTGGTTCCCGTATTCAAGAGCCAGACTCTGGCAAGACTGCACTGCCTCCAGAGATTTCTGAGTATATTTATTAAAATCCATAGAACATACCTCCTTCTTAGGAATATTATCATTGTTATGTTTGTTATACACGTAATATAACAGTCATTATCGTGTTTGTCAACCCGTTTCTAAAAAATTTGCATTTTTTCTTGCAGCGCGGTATAATTTGTTAAAACTATATATAGGGAAAGGTATTATATTATTATGGATACATCACATTTAACGTTATTAACCGATTTATATGAACTGACCATGATGCAGGGTTATTTTAAAAATAGAACCAACGAAACGGTCATCTTCGATGTCTTTTATCGTTCCAATCCGGAGGATGCAGCTTATTCAATCGCCGCAGGTCTGGCTCAGGTCATTGAATATATTGAAGGACTGCATTTTGATGAAACAGATATTAACTATCTGCGCTCCACCGGTTTCTTTCAGGAAGACTTTCTTGAATACTTAAAAGACTTCCGTTTTACCGGTGATATATACGCTATCCCTGAAGGTACCGTTGTATTTCCGAAAGAGCCTCTGCTTAAGGTCATTGCCCCGATCATGGAGGCCCAGATTGTAGAGACCGCTATCTTGAATATTATTAACCATCAAAGTCTTATCTGCACGAAAGCGGCCCGCGTTGTCTATGCGGCCGGCGGAGGTGTTATGGAATTTGGCCTGCGTCGTGCCCAGGGCCCGGATGCCGGAACCTATGGTGCCCGCGCCGCGGTCATCGGTGGCTGCGTTGGAACCTCCAACGTATTGGCCGGCCAGATGTTCGATATTCCAGTCAAGGGCACCCATGCACACAGTTGGATCATGAGCTTTAAAACCGAACTGGAAGCCTTTCGCAATTATGCCGGCCTTTACCCGGATAACTGTCTGCTTCTGGTCGATACCTATGACACTTTAAAATCCGGTGTGCCTCATGCCATTCAGGTCTTTGATGAAATGAAAGCCAAAGGCATCCACTCAAAACTTTACGGTATCCGTCTGGACAGCGGCGATCTGGCTTACCTATCCAAACAGGCCCGGAAGATGCTGGACGAGGCCGGTCATACCGATGCCATCATCTCCGCTTCCAGCGATCTGGATGAATATCTGATCGACAGTCTTCATACTCAGGGTGCAAAGATCACCTCCTGGGGCGTGGGCACCAACCTGATCACGTCCAAAAACTGTCCGGCTTTCGGCGGTGTTTACAAACTGGCTGCCGTATCCGACGAAAACGGAAACTTCATTCCAAAAATTAAAGTTTCAGAGAATATCGAAAAGGTAACAAATCCGGGAAACAAAACCGTCTTTCGTCTTTATGATAAAAAGACCGGAAAGATTCGTGCCGATTTAATCGCCTTATCCAATGAAACCTACGACTCAGATACCACACTGATGATTTTTGATCCGATTTCCACATGGAAAAAAACCTGGCTGCAGGGCGGAACTTATACAGTTCGCGAGCTGCTCGTTCCAATCTTCAAAAATGGCCGCTGTGTTTATGAATCCCCTGCGGTCATGGATATCCGGGATTACTGCGCCAGAGAATTAGAAACGCTGTGGGATGAATCCCGCCGTCTGGTCAACCCTCAGGAGGTCTATGTCGACCTTTCAAAACCTCTCTGGGAGTTGAAAAATGAACTTCTCGACCACGTTCATAACTTCGAAGACAACGAGACGAAACACGCTTAGCGAGTTTCGCTCGCTATCGCGGCAGTCGCCAAGCGGACATGCAAGCATGTCCGTTTGGCTCGTTGCTTCGCGTAAATTAAAAAACAAGGCTGTGAGGAACTGCTGAATAACCAGCGCATCCTCACAGCCTTTTTATTTTTTATCCGATTGGTTCAAAGTCTGCTGCACCATGCTTACATAACGGACAAATGAAATCGTCCGGAAGTACATCCCCTTCATAAATGTAACCGCATATTTTGCAGACAAAACCTTTTTTACCTTCCGTTTCCGGTTTCGGCTTAACATTACTCTGATAATAATTATAAGTCATTGTCTCCACATCCGAAATCACCCTCGCCTCTGTCACTGTACAGATAAACATTCCGTGAGTATCGAAATCCACATACTGTTCTACCTTCAAAGACATAAAAGCGTTAATATATCTCGGCAAAAATACCAACCCGTTATCGGAACGCAGCGGCTCAATATCCGCAAACTTGTCCGCCGTCCGGCCGCTCTGAAATCCAAAGTTCTGGAACACGCTGAACGGCGCCTCCGTGGACAGACAGTTCACATTCATAATACCGGTCTGCTTAATGACATGATGCGAATAATTGGCTTTATTAATGCAGACGGCAACACGGTTTGGATTATCCGTAACCTGAGATACCGTATTTACAATAAGACCATTATCCTTTGTACCATCGTTGGATGTGACCACATAAAGACCATATCCAATCTTGAAAAGTGCCGTCATATCGTTTTTATTTGCCGTCTCATCCTTCTGAGCCAGATAATCCTTACAAAGTTCCTCGGCCAGAGCCTCTAACTGAGCATTACTGTCCTCATTCAATGCAGATTTGATGGAAACTGTCGTATTCGTAAAAGATGTATTCTTACAGCCTTCCAGCATCTTCTTCATCACCCTGGCTGCCATCGGCGCCCAGGAACCGTTTTCAATCATACCGATTTTCCGATTCTGGAAATTACGTTCCAGTAAATGATTAATAAATTCTTTCATAAATGGAAAAATATCTGCGTTGTACGTGGTCGTGGCAAGAACAAGCTTGCCGTAACGGAAGGCATCCTCCACAGCTTCTGCCATATCACAACGGGCCAGGTCATTGACAACAACCTTTGGGCAGCCCTTCGCGCGAAGCTTATCTGCCAGAATTTCTACTGCTTTTTTTGTATTCCCATAAACCGATGTATATGCAATAACGATACCTTCTGTCTCAATACCATAGGAAGACCATACATTATATAAATTCAGATAATAACCAAGATTCTCGGTCAACACTGGTCCATGGAGCGGACAAATCGTCTGTATATCCAGTTTGGCCGCTTTTTTTAGCAGATTCTGAACCTGAGTACCATATTTTCCTACGATACCAAAGTAATAACGACGTGCCTCGCAGGCCCAGTCCTCTTCCACATCCAAAGCTCCGAACTTACCAAAAGCATCTGCGGAGAATAATAATTTATCATGGGCATCATAAGTCATCATCACTTCCGGCCAGTGAATCATCGGTGCCGCCACAAAAGAAAGTTCATGAGTTCCAAGAGAGAGTGTATCGCCTTCTTTAATGATGATCTGCCGGTCAGAAAATTCATCCCCGTAAAACTGTTCCATCATTGCAAAGGCTTTTGCGCTGGCTACGACCTTCGCCTCCGGATAAAGTTTCATAAAATTGACAATATTCGCCGAATGATCCGGCTCCATATGCTGTACGATCAAATAATCCGGTGCCTTTCTCCCTGTTGCATTTTCAATATTATCCAGCCATTCGTGGGTAAAGTGAACGTCAACCGAATCCATGACCGCTATTTTTTTATCTATGATCACATAAGAATTGTATGCCATTCCATTCTCAACAACGTACTGGCCCTCAAATAAGTCAATTTTGTGGTCGTTCACGCCTACATATTTAATGTCATTTGTGATATTCATATTGCTTCCCTCCTGATTAATTTGTGGATATTATACCTCATCCTTTTCTAAATTAAAACACCCTAATATCAAAACTTTCGTCCACCGCCTCTGCTTCCGCCGCCGAAGCTTCGTCCCGAACCACCATGCATTGTCCCGCTTCTGCTCCGATGAACGGAACTTCCTCCACTGCTCCGGCCGCCCCGGGAGTTATCGTCATCATCCGACTTAATTCTCTGACGAGTCACTGTCCGATTTATAAACTGATCCCGGTGCAAAATTTCATTGGCCCCACCGGCAACAAAATAATTATTGACTCCGGCAACGACTTTGCCGCCCCGGTTCCTGGCCAGGAAAAATACGATGACTGCCCCGACGATCATACAGGCAGCGAGCTGCAGAAGCAGTCTGCCTGCTGTTAATTTATTTCCGCCTTCCACACCATATCTCTCTATATTATCTAAAAATACATCACAGCTTTTATAATACTTGCCATCTCCGACCTTCTTATAAATACGATCAAGCATTTTATCAATATTTGCTTCAGAGAATGATTCCATAACAGAATTTCCCGCGGCATACACATAGATTTCCCGAGCTTCCATATTAATCAGATAGACAAGCCCATTACTCACTCTGCCGCTGTCATTGTGGTTCTTAAAAAAATTCTCTGCATAATCACGGCTTGTTTTGCCCCCGGTACTGTTTGTCGTCGTGATCAGGACTCGAAACCCCGTCTTTGACTCCAATTCCCCGATTCTCTGTTCCAGCTTTCCTACTTCACCTTCCGTAAGTAATGCGGCCTCATCTATAACATTTCCCAGTAAGTGCGGCTCTTTTCCACTTTCCGTTTCAGCTGTTGTATCCGACGTTTCCGATCCGCCGAGGACATGATCGACTCCGGTCAAAAACTGCTGACAGCTTCCATAAAAATTATGATTGACCGCTTCGTCATATATATCATCCATTATACTGTCCAGACGGCTATCCGTAAAGGTATGTATGATATCTTCTCCACTGGTAGATATATACAGCTCACTGTGCTGCATATCGATCAATAATAGCAGACCGGTGCCGGATGTGCCGGCGCCATTATGATCTTCAAAGAAATCATCGGCATAATCCGCGACTTCTTTGCCCTGCGTATCCCCGGTCGTAACGATCATCAGGTGAATCTCATATTCCGCCTCCAGCGCCTGTATCTGTGACGAAAGTCCCGTTTTTTGATCTTCCGTCAAAATGCCCGCATCATCAAAGATACCCACATAGGCATCGTCGGCCAGCGCCCTTATTCCAGCAGTTCCAAACAGAGCACAGGACCATATCATCGCCAACAATAAATATGTATATAATTTTTTCACATCATTTTCCTCCATACCCTGAATTCTATATAATTGAACCAATGAAAGTGATTATAAATAATACGGCGGAAATTCCTGCCCACCATACGGCCATTTTCCCTCTGCTGGTCGGCGGCGTCCCCGCAATCCGGCCATTCTGTCCGTTCATCATAAATTTGTAAACCTTGCCATGATAATTATAATCCACAAACCAGATGGGAACGAAAATAAACGCCTCTTCCTCCCGTTCAAAATTCACCGTATGCCCGTTCAGATGGACCGTTGAATAACCGGAAACGGCTCCCTGTGCATAGTCCCTGGCATATTTCCTGACTTTATCCTTTGCCGATGGTGAAAGCTCCCCATCATCAAAATCATAACTTGATGAATCAAAACCGGCCAGATAAGGCATATCAAAGGTCTTTAACTCGTTAAAATTAAACGGTTCCAACTTCGCCATTTCCCCATCTTCCAACTGACGCGAAGCATCCAGAGGAATATCCTTATATTGCAATTTATAGGCACGCTGGATATCGTAAAATTCAGTTTCCGTCACCTGATAGTCTCCCTGACGGAATATCCGCACATTCGTTGCCTGGGCAGATATATCCACCCGGGTATCAAATTGAAATAACCAGTAGGGAATATACATCCCCTTCAAACGCTGAATATTTTCCGCCGATGTAAAACCCTTTGGCGCAAACCGCCCATTCCGACACCATTTGCGAAAGGCTTTTTCCGCATCCTGACGGTCCAACTGGAAAGGCAGCAATTTTGCCGGACGCCTTTTTCCGGTCAATCGATCCGTAAGAATCATCGGTGCACCACAATAGGCACACATCGTCGATGTTTCTTTATCCTTTGTAATCATCAGACCGCCGCAGTTCGGACAATGATATTCCGCACCTGCCAATATTTTTCCATCAATTTCAGTTGAAGTTCCTCCCTCAGCCGTCCGGGATGTACTCTGCTGTATGATCGAACTCAGTGCTATTTCTCCAGAACAGTGTCCGCAGTGCAGTTTCCCCTTTTTAATGTCATAGGTCATCTCTGCACCGCAGTTTGGACATGGATAATGTAATATCATTATTCTCCCCTCTTTCATAATTATAAAACGAAGGCGCTGTCCGAATCCTTCATATGAAACAATTCAAGCCAGCGCCTTCCTACTATTCCTGTACCATATTAATCAGAATACCTGTTTTGAAAATATTGCCGTCCATTGCAACAACAAATTTCCCATGATTCTTCTCAATAATCTCTTTTGCAGTTTTCAACCCGCCGATCAACTCGGCTCCCGGAGCTGTCACAGCTTTCGCTGCTTCCGCCGCTTCCGCTTTCACCGCATTTTTTACAATATAAATCAACTTACCTTCTTGTGTATACATTTCTGCATATACTCTGGAATCCGGCTCTGCATACTGCTCCAGATTATCATAGATCATCGAAATAGCTTTCCACATATCTTCTCTATTCATCTCCAGAACAATCGGTTTATCTGGTGCTCTAAGTGTCACTGCAATACCGTTTTCTTTCAGAATACCCCGATGAAGTTTACGGATATCCTTATTTAACTGAATAAAATCAAAGGATGTCGCCGAATTTCTGACCATGGCCGTTCCATCGAGAAGACTTGCAATCTCTTCTTTAGGCAGCATCACCGTACGATCATTTTCCGACTCTTTGATCTCCGGCCCTATATCGTCAGCGCCTTCTGCATGAATCGCCATATCCACCGAAGCACCCAGATCCATATGTTCCCAATCATCCGACGCCACAGGTGTCTGGGCCTCTTTTGCAAGGGCAGCCGCCTTTGCCAGGTCCGCTTCCATTTCATTTGCCGGACGTGTATCTCCGATGACACCCATCGGCACGGAAGTCTCTGGAACTTCTTCATGCTCTTCCGCATCATCTTCCTCGCTATCTTCCTCATCCGCATCATCTTCGTATTCCGAGTTTCCTTTACGAATAACCCAACTGATAAAACAGATATTTTCCAGGACAAACACGATCGGTACAAGCACATATACAACCGGAATTCCAAAGAGCTCAAAAGCATCCAGTTTAAATAAGGCAAGCACCAATGCTCCGTTCAAAAGCACAAGTACCAGGATTATCAATAAAACTCTCGGTACTGCAGGAAGCTTTCCAATTGCCTCAAAAATTCGATAAATCAGCATATTGCTGATAAAAGTTCCCGCTTTTATCCGGCGGACAATACTGAAATATCCCCGTATCAGGAAAATATAAGCCAGCACCAGCGCCGCACCGGCTGCAATCAGCCGGAAACTGTAGGTCGTACCAAGCAGATACCAAGCACCGTAAATACTGCCTCCGCCAAAGGCCACAATAAGTATGATAGAGATTTCTGTAAAAATCTTATCGAACCAGGATAACTTAATATCCGGATAACCACTGACATTTCCTGTTGCAATAATCGAGAAAATCAATAAAATCAGGAAAATGACCGCTGACACAATGACCGCGATCTTTGCAATTCCAAAGACAGAATTTAAATCCTTGAAATCCTGATAGCTTTCGTAAAATCCATCGGCAGTCGATGTAAGCTCGTTATCCACTGCCGCATAGATTGTATAAGTTCCACTGCAGGACATCAATTCTTCCTTCCAGGCAGCCTCATCAAAGGCATCATTATTCATGCCTGTACTCAGGTTGAACTGGCCTTCTGTCGAATCAAGTTTCACAAAATAATGGCTGGCCTCAATCCGGTTTACCGCATCTTCACTGCTGACGATCACTTCATGATCATCCGCATCATATACGGCAAAAGAGAAGTTTCCATCCACATTCATATAATTTTTTATCAGATCCTGATTGGCCTGTTCCAATTCGTTTCCGGATATTTCGCCACGGGTTTCTATGGCCTGAACTAAATGAAGCAGTTGAACCATATTCCTCTGGTATTCCTCGCCAAAGAAACTGCTGTGATAATAATCCGGTTCGGACGACATACTGCCGCCATTACTAAAATATGTATATACCGCATATCCGGAAATACACATCACAGCCGCTGCTATAAATAAGAAAATCCGGGCTACAGCCTTCAGCGGTGTGCTTCGGGTCGGATGCCATCCGTCATCCTCCATTTCATCCAGTTCTCTCCGGATATCCGCCTCTTCCTCTTCTGATAAAGTCTGAGATCCGGATTCTTTCATAGATGAATCATCGACTTCATCCCAAAAATCCTTCTTTTTACCAAATAAGCCCATCTTCTATCCTCCTGTACACTAACTGACTTTTTCTTCACACGATATCCATCTTATTTTACACTAATTCCCCTGTATTTTCAATGTTTTAACGAAATTTCCTTATTCAGCCAGTCATACAGATCATCATAAACCTCTTTACGATTAATCTCATTCAAAATTTCATGCCGTCCGCCTTCATAGAAAATAATGTCCATATTTTCCATTCCTGCCAGAACGAACATGTCATAAACCTTCTGAACTCCCTGTCCCTTACCTCCCACCGGATCGTCTCCTCCGGAAATAAACAGCACCGGAAGCTGCTTCGGCATCTTTTTAAGATTTGATTTCTGAGCAATGAAGGCAAGTCCTTTAAACATCTCATGATAACCGTTGAGTGTGAACACAAACTGACATCTCGGTTCGGCAATATAGGCATCCACCATTGCCTCATCCCGGGTTATCCAGTCAAAATCTGTCCGGGCCGGAGTGAAGCCTTTATTATAGGAACCAAAAGCCATCTTATTGACAAACCTGCTGCGATACTTCCATCCCTTCACCGCAGCCATGACCCGGGTAAGCCCTCTCCCAAAAACAGCAACAGGCACGGAATGGTAACCCGTTCCCATAATAATCGCTCCGTCTACCTCTTTTCCATATTGGATCAGAAAATAGCGTGTTAAAAAAGAGCCCATGCTGTGTCCGAGAATGTAGTAAGGCACTCCTGGAAAACGTTTTTTAAACTGTTTTTGTATTTTACGAACATCATTGACGATACACTCAAAACCATTATCGCCAAAATATCCCCAGTCGTCCTGCGAAGCCACCGAATCACCATGACCCAGATGATCGTCTCCGACAACTGCAATACCCTGCGCACACAAAAACCGTGCAAAATCATCATATCTGTCCACATACTCTACCATTCCGTGAACGATCTGGAGGACAGCTCTTACCTTCCCATTCTCAGGAATCCAGCATATACCATGAACCTTTGTTTCTTTATTTGTTGATTTGAAATAAAAATTCTGCTTTTTAATCACTAAGTACATCTCCTAATACTTTACCAATACTATCATGAATCAATAAATTTGCCTTTCTGTCATACGGGGTTTCGCTCTTATTGATCAGCACCAGCTTATCTCCCCTGTAATACTGTATAAAGCCCGCCGCAGGATAAACATTCAAAGAAGTACCGCCAATGATGAGTAGGTCAGCCTTCTGAATCGCGTGAATGCTGGCTGTAATTGTCATTTCATCCAGCCCTTCTTCATACAGGACCACATCCGGTTTGATAATACCGCCGCATTTTTCACATCTCGGAATACCGTCTGCCTTTAAAATATACTCTGTGTCATAAAATTCATGGCAGCGCATACAATAATTCCGGTGTACCGTACCGTGAACCTCATAAACCCTCTTACTTCCGGCTAATTGATGCAATCCATCGATATTCTGGGTAACAACGGCTTTCAGTTTTCCCATTTCTTCCAGTCTTGCCAGCGCCAGATGGGCTGCATTTGGCTTTGCATCCAGATAGAGCATGGTACTTTTATAAAAATCATAAAATATATCCGGATGGGCTACAAAAAAGGAATGGGATAATATCTCCTCCGGCGACCGTTTATATCGTTTGATTGTATTATAAATTCCTGTCTCACTTCGAAAATCCGGGATACCGCTCTCCGTAGATACACCGGCTCCACCAAAAAACACAATATTATCTGACTGCTGAACCAATTCTTTTAACGTCATGTCACACTCCCCTTTCCTACGCTATCTTGCCCATCCATAAGACCGTTTTACCGCTTCATGCCAGCCGAAAACAGCCTTTTCTCTGCTGCTTTCTTCCATATCCGCCGTAAAAGTCCGGGCAAGCTTCCAGTTTTCCTTAATCTCTTCCGTATCCTTCCAATAACCTACGGCAATGCCACCCAGATAAGCAGCGCCCAGGGCCGTTGTCTCCACACATTCCGGCCGATGCACCGGCGTATTTAGTATATCTGCCTGAAACTGCATCAAGAAGTTATTCGCACAGGCTCCGCCGTCCACCTTCAGAGCCGACAGTGTAATTCCCGAATCCGCTTCCATTGCCTTTAACACATCGTAGGTCTGATAGGCCAGGGATTCAAGCGTAGCCCGGATAAAATGTTCTTTTTTTACGCCCCGGGTCAAGCCAACCACCGTTCCTCTGGCATACTGATCCCAGTAGGGCGCCCCCAGACCGGTAAAGGCCGGAACCACATAAACACCATTGGAATCCTCCACCGCCAAAGCATATTCTTCCGAATCTCCGGCCGATTTGATCATCCGCATTTCGTCCCGAAGCCATTGGATTGCTGCGCCGGCCATAAAAATACTTCCTTCCAGTGCATAATTTACGCTGCCGTCTGCACTGGCCGCAATCGTCGTCAAAAGACCTCTTTTTGAAGTCACCGCTTCCTTACCCGTATTCATTAATAAAAAGCAGCCCGTACCGTATGTATTTTTTGCTTCTCCCGGTTCAAAACAGCACTGGCCAAACAGAGCCGCCTGCTGATCTCCCGCAATACCGCTGATCGGAATCCTTCCTCCGAGAATGCCCTCATTTGTATACCCGTAAACATGACTGGAAGGCTTTACCTCCGGAAGCATACTCTTTGGAATATTCATCACTGCCAGGATTTCTTCATCCCAACACAACTCATGAATGTTGTAGAGCATGGTCCGGGACGCATTCGTATAATCTGTCACAAAAATCTCTCCACCGGTCAGTTTCCAGATGAGCCACGTATCAATGGTTCCAAAAAGCAGATCGCCGTTTTCTGCCGATTCTCTGGCACCTTCCACATTTTCCAGAATCCATTTAATCTTGCTTCCTGAAAAGTAGGCATCCGCAATCAGACCGGTCTTTTCCAGAATGTCCTGATCGTAACCTTTTGTTTTCAACGAGTCGATATATTCCGACGTTCTCCGGCATTGCCAGACAATGGCATTATATACGGGAAGGCCGGTATGCTTATCCCATACCACCGTTGTCTCTCTCTGATTCGTAATTCCAATACCCGCAATATTTTCCGCCGTCACTCCGGCTTTTCCCATCGCCGCAATAGCCACGCTCATCTGTGTTGTCCATATCTCCAGCGGGTCGTGTTCCACCCATCCGGCCTTTGGATAAATCTGCGAAAACTCCTGCTGAGCCACACTGACAATTTCTCCGGCCTTATTAAACAAAATACACCGGGAACTCGTCGTTCCCTGATCCAATGCCATCATATACTTTTCCATGTCACTGCCCCCTGTCCCATTCCCTAAATAAATTTCTTTTTGCCCAATCGAATTTCAAATGCTTTTAAAATCTCCGGATCCTTTACCTTCTGATAATATCGCTCCGCTGCCACCGGATTGCCCATGCAGGCGCAGGCCCGCCCCGCCATTATGTGATAACTTTCCGCCGGATTGATGGCATAAGCCTCTTCATAGCACCGCAGCGCTTCTTCAAGACAACTATTGCTCACCAGAAGATTTCCTTTCATGACCAGCAGATCGTCCCCATCCGGTTCCAGACGGACTGCCCGATCGATTGCTTTCAACCCCTTCCGCACAATCCCAAGCTGGTAATAAGCCATAGCCAGATAGTACCAGCCATTTACATTATCCGCCTCCAGACGGGTCACTTCCAAAGCTGCCTCTGCCAGTGCTTTCACCGTACCAATCCCCTGGCACCTGTCTTCCATGATCTCAGCCGCAAAAATCTCGCATCTCTGCAAAAGCCCGCTGATCCGTTCTTTTCTTCCCACATTCTTTCCCCGGTCATCCGCCATGGTTTTTGCATAATCCACAGTCTCAAAGGGTCCTCTGTCTTCATTGATCAATGATTTCAAAGGTAAATATCTCTCATCTCCGCTTTCAATGACCAGATAATTTTTATCCCGTGAAAATTCCAGACCTTCAACAGATATCGAATGTTTTAACAGCCGTACATTTCTCGTGTCTGCACAGATATTACCCTCCAGAAAAAGGGACGGATGACGGATGTACCGATAGACCGTCGCTGATATATACCAGCCAACTGCCTGATCTCCATGAATAAACACCACCGGAACCCCTTCCATATGGCCGCTCCGCACAGTCCCCTCATAAAAATCTTCCAGCTCGGCGCCCACCGCATCTTCCCCATCTCTGCTGCGGCTGAGGGCCCAACAGTGTCCCGCATAATCAAAAAATTCGTTCATCCGCAGCGTCGCCAGATTGTCGATTTTTACCGCAAGAATGGCCATTTTCAAGTTCCCTCCTCAAATTCTGATATGCTCATATTATAGAACATTTTATCTGTTTATTCAATGAAAAGCCTTTACTTCCTATGGAATTTCAGCTACAATATGAAAGTGGAAATTATAAAAGAAAGGTGGATTTATCATGTCAAATCCAATTGTTACGATCACTATGGAAAACGGCGATGTGATGAAGGCTGAACTTTATCCGGAAATCGCTCCGAATACAGTAAATAACTTCATCTCCCTTGTACAAAAAGGATACTATGATGGCTTGATCTTTCATCGTGTCATCAAAGGCTTTATGATTCAGGGTGGATGCCCGGACGGCACAGGCATGGGCGGCCCTGGCTACTCCATTCGCGGTGAATTCTCACAGAATGGTTTTGAAAACAACCTGAAACACGATGCAGGCGTATTATCCATGGCCCGCACGATGATGCCGAACTCAGCAGGTTCCCAATTCTTCATCATGCATCAGGCTGCTCCGCATCTTGACGGTGCTTATGCTGCTTTCGGAAAGATCATTCAGGGTATGAACGTGGTCGATAAAATCGCTACTGTACCAACAAACCGCATGGATGCTCCAAAACTTCCTCAGAAGATCCAGTCTATGACTGTAGAACTTTTTGGTGAAACCTATCCGGAACCGGAAAAATGTTAAAAGTTATCAAAAGTTTTTTATAAAAAACACTTGATTATTTTTTAATTATTTGATAATATAAAAAAGTCGCAAACATAATATTGTAGCGAATGCAGTTGTGGCGGAATGGCAGACGCGCTAGATTCAGGTTCTAGTGAGGTAATACTCGTGTGGGTTCAACTCCCATCAACTGCATACAGCGTATCCGAAAAGAAAACCTTCAGGATACGCTATTTTTTTCATAAAGATGAAATAATATCGAACTGTAAAGCCCTGGAAATCAGCCCGGGGCTTTTTTGAATTCTGAATCCTGTTTCTCTCGTACCCCTTCCCCTGATACCACATATATTATAAGGAAACCAATTTAAAAAGGTATAAATGTTTATGAGAGATTATGTCACTCTTTCAATAGAAACCCATCTTTTTTTCGCAAGAATCATGAAGGAACACGCTCTTTTTCTGAAAGCAGGTTTTCCTTGCTGTGAAAAAGATTTTATAGAAGAAGCCGAATATTTTCTCCGGAAATTTGAAGAACTTTTAAATGATACTCTCAAAATTTCTGCCGGAAATGTCCATGAATCCGTTTTAAATTCCAATGAACTGATTACTGAGTTCACGATCCCCGCAGAACGCAAGACCGAGGCTTTAAGCGGTATCGCCATCGACAGCAAAATTTCGAAAAAAACGCAGGCGCTGCACTGCGGCTGTCTCTGTGAAGAAAACCAGCCACTGTATGAACCGGTTTCCCGTATAAATGAACGCGCCCATGAACTGTTAAACGGATTTATCCGCTTTAAGGAACGCATTCTGTGTGAGGTGAATCACTGCCAGCTTTACACAGCCAATTACCCGCTCCTTATCGAACACATTATGCGTGAAGCCAGACTGTACCGGGACATTTTAATGCAGATTACGTCAAACAGGAATATTTGCTACCAGAATCTCTATGAAACTGAGGCCTTCTGGAATCAAATTATGATGGAGCATGCCTGGTTTATCCGGGGGCTTCTGGACCCATCCGAAACAGCGCTTATAGAAACTGCCGATGATTTTTCTAAAAAGTATGCGCAGCTTCTCGAGACAGCCTGCCGCCAGGATCGCCGGGCAAATAAAATGACCGAAAAGACATTAAAAGAAACCCTGAGATACCGGGACTTTAAAGCCGCCGGAGCCAGGGGCATTCTCGACTGTCAGATTTCTTCAATTATACTGCCTCTGCTGGCAGATCACGTTCTGCGGGAAGCCAACCACTATATCCGTGTGTTGGATACCGGACGGACCCGATAGGAGGTGTCTGAATGGAGCTCTGCAATTATTCCTGCGCTGACCAAACCCGTTATTATGACATTGAAGCTATTGAAATTCCCATTGTTTACAACAAATATGGAGACTATGACCCCAATGGACTCTTATATGTTTTAAAAAAAGATGCCCAACGTATCCGAGAAGGCGCTCTGCGTAATTTTTCCCAGGAAATCCCCCAGCCCTATGAAGATGTGAAACCTCTGGTCATTCGGGCAAACGCAGGAGAAAAAGTTGTCATTTCTTTTTCCCACTCGTTAAACCGGGAGCTTTCCATACACGTTTTGGGAATGGCATATGACGTACAGACTTCTGATGGGGCCAACGTTGGCTTCAACCAGAGTACCACAACCAGAAATCGAATCACTTATACCTGGTATGCTGCCCGGGAAGGTGTTTATTTGTTTCATGATATGGGCGATACGAAAAGCAGCGAAGAAGGGACCAATATCCATGGACTTTTTGGTGCCATTATTGTAGAATCACCCCAATCCAGATGGCTGGACCCTCAAACGGGCGCCGAACTGGAAAGCGGCCTTTTCGCAGATATTTATCCGCCCGGCAAACCAGCTTTTCGCGAGTATGCCGTATTTTTTCACGATGAACTGGAAATTCGAGATAAAAACGGAAAACCACCGACTGATCCTCACACCGGCCTTCCGGCTTCCACCACAGGCATCAGTTATCGTTCTGAACCCATGCGTAACCGCCCGCCGCTGACCGATGAACACTCCGACAGCGGAGAAGATATCTCCATGAGTTCCTGGGTTTATGGCGACCCGGCACCGCCTATCTTGCGTGCCTACGTGGGTGACCCCGCTAAAATCCGGCTCATTCATGGCGGAGTAAAGGAAACACATGTTTTCCATCTCCACAATCATCAATGGCGTCTGGAAGGAGAAAATCCAGTTTCCACCATACTGGACTCCATCACCCTCAGTCCTCAGGAATGCTATACACTGGATATTCTCCACGGAGCCGGAAGCCTGACTGAAACCATCGGAGATGTGATTTTTCATTGCCATCTCTACCCTCATTTTCATGAAGGCATGTGGACCTTATGGAGAATACACGACCGATTGGAAGACGGTACAGGTGAACTGCCCGACGGTACAAAAATCCCGCCGCTCCTTCCTTTAATGGACAGAGCCGCACCACCGCCAAAAGATGAAGATCATCCGGGATATCCTGATTTTATCAACGGCACTTTTGGCCAGCGCCCACTTCAGCCTCCTTTAGGTATTTTAAATCCTGACGGCTCCAATAAAATTGAACCTACAGACCTGGAACGGGCCAATTTCGTCGAAAATTTTGTTCCCGGTGCTCTCTACTCCGAAACCTGTCCCTGCCATGCAAATGACCCAAAAGTATTTGAGATCGCCCTCATACAGGCTAAAGTAACCTATAACAGCTACGGCTGGAACGACCCTCAGGGACGCTTTTTTGTCCTGAAAGAAGATTTGGAATACCATGGCGGCCTCGACGCTTATATCCGCAAAGTGGAAGAGCAGAAAATTCGTATAGAACCCCTGGTCATCCGTGCCAATGCCGGGGACTGTATTGAAATCCGTTTTACAAATCTGCTCCCGGAATATCTTGAAGAAAGTCCTTTTCAGATGAAGACTTTAACAGACATCGCAGGATTCCACGTGCATCTGGTCAAATTTGACACCACCGTTTCCGATGGTGCGGCCAATGGCTGGAGCAACATTGCCGGAGCGAGAAAATACGAAACACTGATTGAACGCTTCTTCGCAAACACAGAACTGCAAACTGTCTTCTTCCATGACCACTTATTCGCCAACTCCCATCAAATGCATGGCGTATTCGGTGCCATGATCATTGAAGAAGCCGGAGCCACATTCCACAGTATCCGCAGTGGCAAAGAATTGAGACGCGGCACTCAGGCAGTCATTCGCCGCAGGGACGGTACCTCCTTCCGGGAATTCGCTCTGTTCGTCCATGATTTTGCTTTTCTCTTTGATAAAGATGGCAATGCCCTGAATCCTCCGCCAGTACCCGGCTCCCACGATGACCCGGGTGTAATGGGTATTAATTATCGGTGTGAGCCGATGCGGGAACGTTTAAAAAGCCAGGATGACCCGGCCTATATCTTCAGTTCCCTGGTTCACGGCGACCCGGCCACCCCTATTCTGGAAACCTATCCGGGAGACGAACTGATCATCCGACTGCTGGACGGTGCCCATGAAGAACAGCATTGCTTTAACCTCACAGGAATGTCCTGGCAGAAAGAAATCGCCGATTCCCATTCGCCGTCAGCCGCCTCGCAGACGATTGGTATTTCCGAAGCCTTCAACCTCCGGATTACCAAAAAATATGCACCGGGAGATTATCTCTACTACTTTGGAGGAATCGATGATACGTGGTTAGGCCTTTGGGGAATCCTCCGGGCACATGCCCATCCGGTTAAACACTTAAAGCCCCTGTGCAAAGGCAAAGACCGCATCCTTCCTCTTCCGCCTTACCCGGGAAAAAATGCCGTTGTCCGCAAATATGAAATTGCCGCCATACAACGGAATATCCCTTATAACCGCTATGGCGATCATGACCCGGACGGACTGCTTTTTGTCCCTCTGGAAGATGCCGACCGGGCTCTGTGCGGAAATTACTGCCCGAAGCCATTGATATTAAGGGCAAATGTCGGCGAATGGATTGAAGTCACCCTTCATAATCTGTTCAATCCGTCACAGCCTGTGGAATTTTTCGATTACCCACGTGTTCCTCTGGATTTCAGACATCAGCCATCGATGCGGGTCTCTTTAAATCCACAATTCCTGAACTACGATCCGATCTGTGATTCCGGCATCAATGTCGGTTACAACAACAGAGAGCAAACGGTCGGACCGGGAGAAAGTAAAAAATATCTATGGTATGCCGATAAAGAATACGGTTCCTGCATTATCCACTCTTTTGGAGATATGCGCAACCACAGATATCATGGACTTTTCGGTACGATTCTCATCGAACCGGCCGGGGCCTCCTGGTACCGCAATTTTTCATTTTCCAGGGCACTGTATGATGAAGAGGCCGTCATCACCGCCCCGGGTGTGGATAGCTTTCGCGAATGTGTGATAATGATTCAGAATGGAATTCGTATGCTGGATTGTAACGGGGAGCTTGTTAAGACGATACGTGAAGAGAATGAAGAAGCCATCGATGCGGAAGATACCGGAGAAAAAGGCTATAATTACCGTTCGGAACGTTTCGCCAATCGATTGAAACGGGACCATCAGATATCCGAAATCTTCAACAGCCGAGTCCATGGAGACCCATCAACTCCGCTGTTTAAAGCCTATACCGGAGACCGGATTATTTTCCGTACAATGATGCCTGCAGATAAACCACGTAATGTGGGCTTTACCATCCACGGCCATGAATGGAGAGAACAGCCGGCGGACCCATTTTCCAGAGTCATTCCCTTACAGGGCGGTATCAGTATTGGAAACACCTTTAATATGGAAATAAAAAACGGCGCTTCCCTTCCCGGCGATTACCTCTATCGATCCGGCAGTCTCAAATGGGACATAGAATCCGGTATGTGGGGGATTTTCAGAGTTATGAGGCAAGGATTGAAATGCAAATGTAAAAATACCTGCCACGGAATATGGAAACGACTTTGGAAAGACAGATAACTTCTGCATAATATACAGTGGGAGGGTGCTTTCGTTTTTTACCTGAAAGCACCCTCCATTATAATATTACTCACATTTTATCGTTCTTCACGGAAATAAGATATGCCAAGATGGGCCGGAGGCTGTGTCTCCCGGCTTTCCCGAATACTGATAATGATCAGTACAATGATGGTTACGACATAGGGAAGCATCTTGAATAACTCCTGATCACTCATTCCCAGATTTGGAATGTAATTATATATAATAAACAGACCGCCAAACAAGATGGAGCCCAGGATACTCAGATTTGGTCTCCAAATAGCGAAAATAACCAGAGCAATGGCAAGCCATCCCCGGTCACCAAAACCATCATTGGACCAGACACCGTTGGCATAATCCATAACATAATACAGACCGCCCAGTCCTGCGATCACACTGCCAATACAAGTGGCCACATATTTATACCGGTTGACATTAATACCAGCCGCATCTGCCGTTGCCGGATTTTCACCGACCGCCCGAAGATGAAGCCCCACACGGGTTCGACCCAACACATAAGACGTGATCAAAGCCAGTATGATGGCCACATATGCGAGAAAGCTGTAGGAAAACAGCACCTGTCCCACCGGACCAAATTTATTTGCAAATGGCAATGTTGTCCGGAAGCAGTTACTTGTGGCAGTCAAACTAATGGATGGCATGTCACTTTTGACCAGCTTGATCAGAGAACCGCCAAAAAAATTACCAAAACCGGTTCCAAAAGTAGTAAGGGCAAGACCCGTTACATTCTGATTGGCCCGAAGAGTTACAGTCAAAAGGGAATAAATCAATCCCATACATAATGACCCCAGCACACAGGTCAAAAGGGGAATGATCACTGCCAGAAATGGATTCATTGCAGATGGATCCGCCAGAGAACGTTCATACATAAATGCGCCGATGACACCACTGATTCCGCCCACATACATGATACCCGGAATTCCCAGATTCAGATTACCGGACTTTTCAGTGATGATCTCTCCGGTAGAACCAAATAAAAGCGGAATTCCCTGAACAACCGCACGTTGAATAAAAGATGCTATCATGATTCTCTCTCCCCTTTCTTAGAATTGTGAACCTTAATTGTATAATTAATAAAAAATTCACTTCCTATGATAAAGAAAATAATAATTCCTGTCAGGATATCAGAAAATGAACTGTTCAATCCAAAAGTCGTTGATATCTCTATGGCTCCCTTCTGAAGAAAAACAATCAGGAAGGATGTCAGAACCATATACAGAGGATTAAATTTGGCAAGCCAGGAAACCATAATAGCTGTAAATCCACGGCCGGCCGCTGTATCTCTTGTAATCGTATGGTCCGTTCCGCTGACTAACAGAAGCCCTGCAATTCCGCAGATTGCACCCGAAAGAAGCATTGTACGGATAATAACCCTCTTTACATCGATTCCCACATACCGGGCCGTATTCTCACTCTCACCTACAACAGAAATTTCATAACCCTGCTTACTGCTGCGCAGATAGACGAACATAAACACCGTCAAACCCGCCACCACCAAAATATTCAGCAGATAATCATATCCGCCCAAAGACGGCATCCATCCGCTACGGGTCGACTGGTTAATAACGCCAATCTGTCCGGATCCCTTTGGTACGGACCAGATATAGGTGAAATAAGATACAAGCTGAATTGCAATATAATTCATCATCAATGTGAACAACGTCTCATTTGTCTTCCAGTTTGCCCGGAAAAATGCCGGAATCACTGCCCAGACAGCGCCGGCCAGACAACTGGTGATGATCATTAAAGCATACAGTGCGGCACTCGGCAGCTTGTTGCCGAACAAAATCATACAGGCCGCTGTGGCAAGTCCTCCAGCCAGTACCTGACCTTCGGCGCCGATATTCCAAAACCGCATTTTAAATGCCGGTGTCACTGCAAGAGATACACACAAAAGCATCGCAATATTCTGGACCAGACTCCATATTCTCCGTTTTGTTCCGAAGGCTCCCTCAAACATCTTTACATAAACACCAATTGGATTCTCTCCTGTCAGAACCACCGTCACCAATGCGCATACGATCAGGGCAGCCGCAACTGCGCAGATTCGAATCAGCCAGGATTTCCACCAGTCAAGCGCGTCTCGCTTGGCAATATGAAACTTCGGCTCATGTTTCTTTTTACTCATGCGTCTCCCCTCCATCTGTTTTTGTCATCAGTAAACCAATCTGTTCTTTTGTCGCCGTCCGTCCATCGACCATTCCTGTTATTTTACCAGAACCAATGACCATGATGCGGTCACAAAGTTCCAACAGCACATCCAGGTCTTCTCCGACAAAAATTACGGCGACGCCCGCTTTTTTCTGCCGATTCAGCAAATTATAAATAAGATAGGAAGAATTGATATCCAATCCCCGGACCGGGTAAGCAGCCATTAACACCGTAGGTGATGCGGCAATCTCACGGCCTACAAGCACCTTTTGTACATTACCGCCGGAAAGGCGTCGCACCGGCGTATTAACACTTGGCGTAACAACATCCAACTGCTCGATAATATGCTCGGCCAGGTCCCTCGGCGGCTTACGCTTAACAAAAACCGATTTACCGCTGCGGTAACTCCGAAGCATCATATTGTCCGTAATATCCATATTGCCCACAAGTCCCATACCAAGACGGTCCTCCGGAACAAAAGACAAACGCACACCCATATCCCGAATCTGCAGCGGCGTTTTATCTCTTAAATTACTCTCTTCTCCCGTCTCCGGATCATAGTAAAAGATCTCGCCGCTCTGAAGTGCCTGAAGTCCGGCGATCGCTTCCAAAAGCTCCCTCTGTCCGCTTCCCGCGATACCGGCAATACCGAGAATTTCTCCGGAACGCGCTGTAAAAGACACATCCTTTAATATCTGCACACCGTTCCTGTCTCTGCAATTAACATTGCGGACTACTAAACGTTCCTTTGGATTCTCCGGTTCACTACGTTCAATATTCAATGAAACTTTCTTGCCGACCATCATTTCAGTGAGCTCAGCTTCGTTTGTCTTTGCAGTCTCCACCGTGCCGATATATTCGCCCTTTCTGAGAACCGACACACGGTCGGACAACGACAGGACCTCATGAAGTTTGTGGGTAATAATGACAATTGCCTTTCCGTCTTCACGCATACGCCGCAGAATATCAAACAAATTCCGTGTCTCCTGTGGCGTCAGGACTGCCGTCGGCTCATCCAGAATCAAAATATCTGCGCCCCGGTACAATACTTTAATAATCTCCACCATCTGTTTTTCGGAGACAGACATTTCATATACTTTTTTCATTGGATCTAAATGAAAACCGTATTGTTCACTGATCGCAAGAATACGTTCGGCTGAACGGCGGATATTGTAGCCGCCCTCTTCTTCAAAGCCCAGTACAATATTCTCTGTCGCCGAAAATACATCTACCAGTTTAAAATGCTGGTGAATCATACCGATTTTATAATCAAAGGCATCCTTTGGAGAAGCGATGATCGCTTCCTTACCGTCAATAAATATCTGCCCTTCATCCGGGAAATAGATACCTGAAATCATATTCATCAGGGTTGTTTTTCCGCTGCCGTTTTCTCCGAGTATGGAAAGGATTTCGCCGCGGTTCACACAAAGGCTGACATTTTTATTCGCAACGACTTTTCCAAAGGTTTTCGTAATGTTGCGCAACTCAATCGCCGCGTTTTTTTGTTCCTCCATAATTCCTCCTATATGCTGTAAATATAGAAAGGCGGGGCAGTCAATGCCCCGCCCGGTTGGGTGAATGTAATAATTTAGAACATTTCATTCAATGTTGTGATTCCGTCGATACGAAGATCGAAATACGGAGCTGACCGCATCTCGGATTCATGGAAATATCCGTCAGAGATTACTTCGGTATCTGGTGTGTAATCTGCATCTGTGTCCACATCTGCCATGTAGGAATCCAAAGCAGCGCCATCTACAGTAAATGTTGTTGTATCAAATACATGTAAATCACCGGAAACTAATTTTTCTTCAGCTTCTGCAATGGCCTCTGCGGTTCCTTCAGCTGCAGCAGCGTCATTTAAGTCTGTAAGAACGACAGAACCTTCGGCTATACCTTTGCACCAGTCAGCATCAATAGCCTCGCCATTTGCCACACAGTTTACAATGTATTCAAAATAAGGAGCCCAGTCAATCTTGGAAGAAACAATAAATGTATTCGGACAAGCGGATACTGTACTTCCGTTATAGGATACGTTTGGAACACCGGCACTCTCACAGGCTGTTGGTGCACCCATGGAGTCTGCATGCTGGCTGATCAACTTACAATCACGGCTGATCAGAGTATTTGCTGCTTCTTTTTCAGCGGTTTCATCATACCAGCTTCCCGTAAACTGTACTTCCATTGTAACGCTTGGGCATACGGATTTAGCACCAAGATAGAAGGATGTATATCCGGAAATAACCTCAGCATATGTATAGGCGCCTACATAACCGATCTTTGCTTCATCTTCAGTAAATTCGCCGTCAGCGATCATTTCATTTAATTTCATACCTGCAGCGATACCAGCCAGATAACGACCTTCATAAATAGAAGCGAATGCATTGTGGAAGTTATCTAAACCTGCTGTATGAGCCGTTGTTCCTGTTGCATGACAGAACTGAACATCCGGGAATTCTGCAGCGGCCTGTGCGATATACTGTTCATGACCAAAGCTGTCTGCAAATACGATATTGCATCCACGGTCTGCCAGGTCAGCAGCTGCTTCATAACATTCACTGCTCTCAGGAATATTGGTTTTAAAGATGACCTGCTCATCAGAAAGTCCAAGTGCTTCCTTTGCAGCGTTTGCAGCATCGATGAAATTCTTATCATAAGTAGAATTCTCATCATGAAGGAAAATAAAACCGATCTTAATGTCCTTTAAATTTGTTGCTTCCCCTGTAGTTTCTCCTGCGGTTTCGCCTGTCTCCGTTGTTTCTGCAGATTTTTCAGAAGAACTTCCGGAATTGGAAGAACATCCGGTAAGGACACTCATGGACAACACCGTTGTCACTGCCAGAGCAAGTGCTAAAAACTTTCTCAACTTCATTTTCATACCTCCGTTTTTAATGAATCCTTATTTTGTTTTTCAGCCCAAAAATGAAAAAGAAAACAGACTTAATTACTTAAGTCTGCTGCCAATATGCGTCCATTACACTACTATACTCCAACAAGTAATCATCAAATGTAATAAGCTATCATAAGTACCAATAGTCACAACTTCCGGCGTGCGGTAGAAACGTTTGGGCCAGACATCCAAACCTATATTGGCATAACGCATTTAATCACTTTTTCATGGTAGCATACCCCTTGACCAAAGTCAACAAATTTCTACTTCTTTCCTACTACAATATATTTATGGTTAATATCCCTTACAGCCAGTAAGGAATTATCCATC
>ERZ1673746.908-NODE-908-length-26013-cov-10.059673_pt1 | contig 26013 bp, 18 predicted proteins | sample MGYA00580205_ERZ1673746 | MGnify/ENA primary metagenome ERZ1673746 (study PRJEB41218, sample SAMN15661771) | gut metagenome | host: Homo sapiens | place: Canada: London | collected 2015-08-20/2019-03-30 | study: EMG produced TPA metagenomics assembly of...
ACGGGAGAAAGCGTTACACCACAGGCGCAATGTGTTTCATGTTGTTTGTGTGGCTTGGTGGTGTGCTGGCTCTTGTTGCTACAGCTGCGGTGGTAATGCAGTAAAAAAAGGGGAGCAACATGCTCCCCGACCAGAAGAAAGACGTTTGATAACAATTAGTGAGTTGTTACGTCTTGTCCAGAATATCATAGCAACACTCTGTTGCAGTGATACCGATCGCGATTTTAGCGAATTCCATCATAAATCCCCTGATTTTTAAGCCTGAAGCAGTCAAAGGAATTTCTATGCCCTATATCGATATCACCACGATGCGTGGGATGATGCCGCGCGTTGTGACATCCATGCTGCCCGAGCATTCCGCTGTACTGGCGGAGGACTGCCATTTCCGGTTTGGTGTTATTACACCAGAACGTCAGATATCCGGGGTTGAGAAAACATTCACAATTAAGCCAAAAACAATTTTTCATTACCGTGACGATTTCTGGTTTGCATGGCCGGATGTGGTGGATGTGATCCGCAGTCCGATCGCTCAGGACCCCCACGGGCGTATTTACTACACTGACGGGCGTTTTCCTAAAGTGACGGATGCGACCATTGCCACAAAAGGGGACGGGAATCACCCGACATCATCGTATCGTCTTGGGATCCCCGCGCCGACGACAGCTCCTGTCTGTACTGTCCAGCAGGGCGGTGATGTTTCTGACGATAACCCGAATGATGATGAAACCCGGTTTTATACGGAAACCTTTGTCTCAGATTATGGTGAAGAAGGTCCGCCAGGTCCGGCGTCTCTGGAGGTAACACTCCGTACTCCGGGAACTGCGGTACAACTGACGCTGGCTCCGGTGCCATTGCAGAATGCCAGTATTAAACGTCGTCGTATTTATCGTTCTGCATCAGGTGGAGGGGAGGCGGATTTTTTACTTGTGGCTGAACTGGATGCATCCGTGCTCAGTTACACGGATAAAATACCGGCGAAAAATCTTGGACCTTCGCTGGCGACATGGGATTACCTGCCGCCGCCGGAGAATATGACAGGCCTTTGCCTGATGGCGAATGGTATTGCCGCCGGATTTGCCGGTAATGAAGTGATGTTTTCGGAAGCGTATCTGCCGTATGCATGGCCGGAAGTGAATCGTCACACGACGGCAGAAGATATTGTGGCTATCTGTCCGCTCGGAACATCACTGGTGGTGGCGACAAAGGGTGAGCCTTATCTGTTCAGTGGTGTATCGCCTTCCACAATTTCCGGCTCCAGAATTCCTTCAATGCAGGCGTGTCTGAGCAGGCGGAGTATGGTCGCGATGGAGGGCTTTGTGCTGTATGCAGGAACAAATGGCCTGGTGTCTGTTGATGCAAACGGTAATGCCGCTCTGGCGACGGAACAGATTATTTCACCGGAACAGTGGCAGAGTCAGTTTAATCCGGCCTCCATTGTGGCTTATCCCTGGCGTGGTGAATACATTGCCTGTTACACGAAACCGGATGGTAAGCAGGATGTGTTTGTCTTCAGCCCGGCGAACATGGATATCCGGTACCTCAGTACGCCGTTTGACTGCGCATGTGTTGACCTGGTTAACGATGTTATGCGGGTGGTATCAGGACAAAACATGTCTGCGATTGCCGGAGGGAGTTTGCCGTCGACAATCAGATGGCATTCAAAGGTATTTTCCCTTCCGGAAAGAACCTCTTTTTCCTGTCTCAGGGTGAAGTCTCCGACGCCAGAGCGGGTGGGAATTACTGTGCTGGCTGATGATGTGCCGGTGATTCACCTTGCACCAGGAAGCTTTTCAGGACGCGTTGTGAGGTTACCTGCTGCAACCGGGCAAAACTGGCAGATGCTGGTTTCTGGTTTTGGTCAGGTTGAACGTATCACACTCAGTACATCGATGTCGGAGCTGCCGGTATGACAAAAAAACCGTGGCGCGCAGGAAAGGATTTATCTGCGGTTGTGGAAAATATGGAGATTGGCACAGGGCAGCGTGGAGATGGTCGTCATGCTTTTGTAACCCGTGAAGAGCTGGTTGGTCTGAAGCTGGCCCGTCGCCGGGCTTCAGGAGGTGTCTCATACGCCCTGAATCCGGGGATCGAGATTGACAGTAGCCTGATGGTCGTTGATTTCCCCTCGAAGCCGCAGAATTTTAAGGCTACCGGGGGATTTGGTTCGGTGCTTCTTGAATGGGATATGCCGAATTATCGCGGTCATTCACTGACTGAAATCTGGCGGGGTACGGAGGATGACCTTGCTGATGCCGTGCTGGTTGCCACGACGCCGGGGCAGGTTTACGGTGATCCGGTTGATCCGGGCTGGTCGGGATTCTACTGGATACGCTTTGTTAATGCAGCGGGAGTGAAAGGGCCATGGAACGCGGTAAAAGGCACTCCCGCACAAACCCAGATAAGCGTTCAGGCCATTATTGACCAGATCAAGGAGGAGGCTGCAAAGTCACCGGTGGTGGAAGAGCTGCGTAAGGAAATAAAGAATGCTCAGGGGCAGGCAGTAAAGGACGCGGCAATCGAGACGACGGAAGTTGTGGGTAATCTCAGGGAAGAAACACTGAAAACTATCGGTGGTATTGATACCCGTGTTACGGGGATGAATAAGTCAACCAGTGAAGAGCTTAATAAGGTAAATGAGCGCATCACTAAGGTGGATAAAGAAGGCGGTGAAGCTTTCCTGGCCATGTGGTCAAAAAAGACCGGTGTTGAGGGAATTACTGCGGGGATCGGAATTGTTGCAGGAAAAGATGGTGAAGGGAAGCCGGTAAGCCAGGTTGCAATTTCTGCGTCACAGCTGTTTGTCTTTGACCCGAATAATCCGGATAACACCGCCTATCCGTTTGCGGTCTCTGGTGGAAAAGTTGTTATTCCCAAAGCGATGATTTATGACGCGGTGATTGAAACACTGGTGTCGCGGAAGGTTGTGGCAGATGAAGTAAAAGCCGGGGTAAGTATCACGTCGCCTGTTATCCGGAGTGCTGTTATTCAGAACGGGAACTTTCAGGTTGATTCTCAGGGTAACCTGAATATTGGTGGCCTTTTTAGTGTTACGTCGCAGGGGCAACTGACAATTCGTTACTCTAATCAGAATGTGGGGCTGGTGATCCGCAATGATAAAATTGAAGTTTATGACCAGAACGGACGCCTGGCTGTTCGCATAGGCAGGTTAAGCTGAGCCGGAGGCTGACATTGGCAGAATATGGTTTTGCAATATACAACAGAAATAATGTTAATGTTACGGGCGTGCTTACTCCCATATTTTTCCTGGACAGGTTTACGGCGGAGTCGGGATCAAAAACGTATACGAATAAACCAGAAGGGAAAACATTACAGGCAGTCTGTTCATTATTTCCGTGGAATAATGTATTTAAGGACCGGAAAGTACCGAAGATAACCATTAATGGCAATACGGTGACATGGTCGAATCTTGAGCAGGGGATGGGGTCATATATTTATACATTCTGGGGGTGAGTTGTATGTATGGTTTAAGCATTACGAAACCAGATGGCAGCTTGTGGATAAGCCCGGGGTTTACGCCTCAGTGTCTGATCAATAAGGGAACTATTCCGGCGACTGAGAAGGCTTTTTTTAAAACGTCAATCCCGTCAGGAAAAAGTTGTTTTTTCTTTATCAGAACAGAGAAAAAGGCCGATGTTATGTACACGCATGAACAAATTGATGGATATCATGCCTTAAGGCTTCATCAAATTGTCAGGGGAACGAATCCCGGTGTTACGACTGTTTATGCTTTTGCGAATATGGTTACTCAACCTTCTGAGTATGGTATCGCCATGTATAACCCGTCGGGTGAGATGATTTACCATGGCGAAATGATGCTGCTTGACGCGAAGTTAATACCAGTTGATATCAAGTTTGAGAAGGACCTTGGATATCCATGCGCAATTATGCCTGCACTGGTTGGATATTATAACTGGAAACGAACACCTTATGACCGACCGATTTACACCACATCCACTGGTGCTACAGGAAATAAAATATATTCCTGTGAGCATTATTCCGGTGGTGCAACATGGGATATCCGAAAGCCGTATATAGATAAAGTTCTGGTTATTAATTCCTCAATATATGATTAGCGTAAGAAAAACTTTAATAGTGTAAAACGAAAGCGTTCCTTTCAGACATCGCATCCTTTAATTCAGAGAAATACTTAAAATGAAAAGTATCATGAAATTTTTTGCGTGTGCAGTTCTGGTGATGAGTTGCTTAACTGCACAGGTAAATGCAGCATCAGGCGATAGTACGGTATCTCTCGGGTTTGCACACATACGCTTCCCCGGGCTGAAGGATTTTGTTAGAGACGCGGGTGTTTATAACCGGGATACGTTCAGGAATGTTGTAAACGTAAACCATTTTAATTCATCAGCTGAATACGAAAATGCTATTGCCCGGGGGCATGACGGCACAGCCAAAAGCCCCCTGGGGATGAGCATCAGGTATCGTTACGAGATAACTGATGAACTGGGTGTTATAGCCTCTTTTACATGGGCGCGCTCCATGACTAATGCGCAGGCATTTATTGATGTTAAGCCTTCCGATCCATCACGAGAGGTAAAAAACCCGGCAGCTTCAGCGAGAACTGATATCAGGGCTAATTACTGGAGTCTACTATCCGGTCCTTCGTGGCGGTTTAACGAATACCTCAGTGTGTATGCAATGGCTGGCATGGGGGTTGCAAAAGTCACCACTGACTTGAAAATTAACGACAATCTTAATCATGGTGCCGGTAGTTTTTCTGAAAGTAACAGCACCAAAAAAACGTCTATTGCATGGTCTGTCGGCGCGCAATTTAACTTCAATGAAAGTGTTACTATGGACGTCACTTATGAAAGCTCAGGCTCTGGCGACTGGAAAACTGATGGTTTATTTGCAGGCATTGGCCTGAAATTCTGAGTAATACCCGACAACATGTCATAACCCGCTGTGATGGCGGGTTTTTTGTTGCCCGTGCAGGGCAAAAATCGTAGATTATGCGCGGGTGCCTTTCGGCTGATGGCTGGAAGGTGAACCTGAAGGCCTGATGTGGAAAGGCCCCGAGTCAACTTTAACGTTAACCCGAGGCCCTGACACTTCTTTCCTTGACAAGTAGAAGGTTAGCGCCTCTCCACTCAGGAGGCAAGCGCTATGTCGCAAAAATCGCTTATCACCGTCACAATTTGCATGACGGTAATCTTCACCATCTGGATGTTACACGGTTCGCTGTGTGAGTTCCGGCTGAATTTGTGGGGAGCGGAGTTTGCGGCGTTCTTACAGTGTAAGCAGTAGGAAAACCGCGACGGGGACGAAAGTCCCCGTCAACTGGTTGCTGAGGTTCAGCCGATATGGCACCCGTTTCTGGTGAGAGAATGGACGACACAATTCTCCGGTATATGCAGCGTGTTGTGAGAAATTCCCGCAACCCTGAATTTATGAATGAAGTTAAAGACGCCTGCCTTAAAAAGCAGGCGTTTTGCTTTGAGGCACCGGATGGTTTTCTGGTGCTGCGTTCTGTGCTCAGTGACGACGGTATCCCTTATGTTCTGGTGTTGCTGGGTGTGTGTACGGGGAGTGCCGGTGTTGAGCGTTATCTGCCGGAGGTGAAGACATTAACCCGTCTGGCTGGCGGACGCTGGGCCGAATTTCATACGGCAAGACGAGGATTTATCCGGCTGGGAAAACGTCTGGGCTTTGAGCGAATGCCGGATGATGAGGATGGCTTCATGGTGTTCAGGATAGCAGTCTGACTGCCACTGTATTCATCATCGAGCGTAAACCCACATTGCAATTCACATTCTGACCCTGCTCCGGCAGGGTTTTTTGTTATCTGAGGAGCCATTATGGGCGGAAGTAAAGGTGGTGGTGATACCAAAGTAAAACCAACAGCAGCGCAAATAGCACAGGAAGAGGTGGCCTGGAAAGGGTGGCAGGATTACAAAAATATTCTCCGTCCGGCAGAAGATAACTTCATGAAAAAGGTCGATGACCTTAACAGTGAGCAGCAGTACGAAAATATCGCAGGTACAACAAATCTTGGGTATCAGAAACAGTTTGGTGAAGCGCGAAGGGAGCTGGCGGGTAATCTTGCTCAGTCCGGCGTTGACCCATCCAGTGGTCGTTTTAATGCAGTAATGGATGCAAATCAAAGCGACCAGGTGATCGGGCAGATTGACACGACCACACGGGGGCAGGTATCGCAGGCAGATAAATATATTGCCGGGCTACAGGATGTTGCGGCTCTCGGTTCCGGTCAGAAGGCAGATGCGTTACAGAGTTTTAACTCCCTGGCTGACAGCAGTCTGGCAAAAGCCAAATCGGATGCACAGGCGGCGTTTACGAAACAACAGGGGCGAGCTTCTCTTGTTGGCGCTGGTCTGGGAGCTGTAGGTGCGTACGCGATGCATAAGGCTGGCGGTAACGGAGGTGGTGGCGGCGCTAAAACGCCAGGCACCGGCGCTAATGCTATTCAGCATCAGGCTCAGAACTGGAGACTGTAATTATGGAGTATGGCAAATACGAAACTCTCGCAAGGGCTGGTTATTCAGGCGCAGCCCGCCCACAGGGTGACTGGCAGACATCCGCCGCGCTGACACGCCAGCAATACGACGACTGGCGAACCAGATATTTGCCCCGCGTGGCAAGGCTGGCTGACCTTGGTGAGAACAACAGCCTGATGAATGCACAGCTTGCCCGGGTAGGTGGCCTTGCCACTTCCAGTCTCCGTACAGCGCAGATGGCGCAGGATAACCAGATGGCACGATATGGCGTTAACCGTCCGGATAATCCCAACAGTAACACGCTGGGGTTACGTAATGCACTGGCAATTGCTGGCGCGAAAAATGGTATACGGGAAGCAGAGCAGGATCGCCAGATGAACATACTGACTGGTGCTTCTGCACCTGCAAGACAGCAACTGAGTGTTGGTGGAAAACTGGTGTCAGCGTAAGGGGGCAATATGGGATACGGTTTACTGGATATTGCGAATCAGTCGCGGCGTGAGGCATTACAGGGAATAAGTGATGCCGACAGACGACGTGAAGAAATTGAGGCCGCGAACAAACAGATGGCGGCGCAACAGAAAGCGCAGAACAAACAGAATATCGGCACGGGAATTGGTACGGGTGCAGCTATGGGCGCTGCTGTTGGTGGTCTCCCCGGTGCGGCTATTGGTGCTGTCATAGGTGGTATTGCTGGTTCTTTGTTTTAAGGAGTGGTGAATGAGCGGATTTGCACAGGGTTTACTTGCCGGATTCAGCACGGTTGACCAGGCAATGACCCGTCGTAAGGAACTTGGTTTGCGAGAAGCACAGCTTGCTCAACAACAGAAAAATAACGAGCGCGATTTTGAATTTGCACAGTCGCAGTTTGAACATAATAAAGACGTTGATCAGCGGAACTTTGATTACAGAGCCAAAGTCGACGACCGTAATTATGCACTGCAGGAAAGGGAGTTTAACGCCAACCAGAATTACCGGAATGCGTCGCTGGGGATGGAACAGCAACGACTCCAGTTGCAGAAATACAACCAGCGACGGCTTGAGTATAACGATATGCTGGCGCGCGATCAGCCTGTGATGGCGGCGCTGGGAAAAGCGATTGATGCGGGTGACCATGATGCGGCTTCTCATCTGTTCGGTAAATTATCGGACGCCAATCCGCTTAAGATGATGTCAACGGTAGGCTATGCTGCGAAAGCGGGTCAGGCCGTGAACAACCTGCAGAAAATCTTTGATGATAAGCCGGACAGGGCGATTGCTTCGCTGAATACCCCGGAAAATCTCGATGTGCTTTCCGGCGTGTTTGCCCCGGAACTACAACAGCGTATTGGCATGCCTGATTCAACCGGGGAAAAAACGATAAAAGAGGCCAGGATTGGCAGTATCGTACCGGCGCAGCAGGAAGGGTACGTACTTATTGGCCTTGATCTCACATACAGCGATGGCTCCACCGCGCATAAACCTGTAACAGAATACGGCAGTGCGCACCCTGATGATCAAACCGTGCTGGCGATACCCGTTGATAAGGCTATCGCTCAGGTCAGGGATCGCAGCAAATTTGCAGAGATATCGAAAAATTATGGTTATTTTATGCCGAAGCAGCAGGGACTTTCTCTGAAAGAGCTTCAGAAGGGGGCCAGCAACGTAGCGGCGGACGCGATCAAGAATGGCGGTAATGCACAGGCTGCGGTGGATGAATATTATGCTGCGACTGGTTCACAACCGCATCAACAGAAAATTCAGCAACAGAAAACCCAACAGCTTTTACAGAAGTGGCAGACGTGGGCGGCGGGCGATCCGGTTAAACAGGAGTTTGTAAAAGCGACTGCCGCCAATATGCCTGCTTTGCTGGAACCTGGTCGTGAAAAGGAGGTGGAAATTTATTACCAGAATCACCTCAGGGATAAAAAGGCAGAGCATGAAAAGGCGCTGGATTATAGCGCTTCCGCATCTGCCGAGAAGATCAAAGGCTGGATGAAGTAAAAATACGCGGCAGTAACGCACTCACCGTTAATCTCGTTCACTTACGCCCGACCATCGTGTCGGGCTTTTTTTACTGGAGTCTGTATGGCTTTTTCAGATGAGCAGCGCCCTGAAGCGCAATTGGGTAACCAGAACCGCAGCAGTCTGAACATTAAGCAGCCGGGAGAAAATTACTGGCAGGATTTTTTCAACAACCCGGAGAACGCTGTTGATCACAGCACGTCGTTCAGCCTGGGCGATGTATTGCCAACAATGGGTAAAGGTTTCGCCCAGTCCGTCCGGGGAACAGGGGAAATGGCCCGTGGACTCGGTGATGCACTTGTAAATAATCCTGTAAAAACGCTTGCCGGGTTGTCGTCTTTCATGACGGATGTTTACATGCCGCCTTCCTCCACGCAAAAGGAACTGGGCGCACCACCTTCTGTTGGAGATGCGATTAAAAACATTCCCGATGGAACAGGGAAAAACGCGGTGACTGATACTGTCGGTAAAGGTCTGAAGGCCACAGGCAAGGCAGTCAGTGATGGTGCCAAAGCCTCGGATGAATGGCTGACAGATCAGATGTCGCCGGGTGCTGTTCGTGCGCTGAACACGCCAATGAGTGAAGGCTATGATGATTCTGCGGTCTTGCTGACGAAGGGTGTAAACCTGATTGGTGCGCTTGTACCTGATCTGGTTGCTGGCGGTGTGGTTAGAAAGGTGGGACAGGTCGCACTGAAAAGAACGCTGACCGCCGGGCTGGAGAAAAAATACATCGCGGCAGGAGTGCAGCCGGAAAGAGCCACGGCACTGGCAGCAGAAGCTGTCGATAAAAAAATGACGGATTTCTTCCATGCGGGCCTGATCACCCATTCCACAGCCAGTGCACAGGGGCAGAGTGCAATGTCGGCAGCAGATGCTGTTCTTAATGCGGATTACGCTGAGCTGGCGCAGTCACCGAAATTTCAGCAGACGTTTTTGTCAATTGATGCAGATCCACAGCACGCACAGCTTACTGATCGCCAGAAAATGGACCTGGCAAAAGAGCGTGTTGCCGATGAGGTGCGCGCGCAGCTGGCAACCGATCCTGAATTGCTGGCTGTGAATGCCATGGCGGCAAAACTGGGCGATGCTCAGTTGTTTAATCTGGCGATGCGGGGCACGGCGAAGACCGTTAAAAGCGGCATTGTCAGAAATGCCACGGAACAGGGGACGATTAATGCGGCGCAGGGTGGCTATTCACGCTATCAGGAAAACACGGCATTGCGTGAGACCGCCGGAATGGATGTGTCACCGGGGGAGGGCGTGGCTGACGCAACGATCGAAGGTGCAGCCCTTGGTGCTGCGATGGGCGCACCGTTCGGTGCGGTTGCCGGATATCGTGGAAAACGTCAGGCCGCAGAAGAAACCGCCATGCGTGAGGCTGAAGTCGTACAGCAGGGTGAAGCAGCCCCGCAACCCGAACCGGCTGATCCGGTGGCACAGCATCGCGAATCCATGCAGGGCATGAATCGCGAGCAACTTCTGGAACAGTATGCTGATGCGGATATGGCACCTGAGGGAGACACGTCTGCCGTTCATCGCCGGGAAGCCGCCAGCCAGCTGTTAAATGAACTGGATGAACAGGCGAAGCGACAGGCGGTGATGGATGAGCTGAAGGCGAAGCCGCGCCCTGAACTGCTTGAGGAATACCGAAAACTCAGCCTGAAGGAAGGGCGTACTGATACTGAAGAGCAGCAGTTACAGGCTATCCGTGATGTGCTTCGCCCTCAGCAGGAGGCCAGACCGGAGGCACAGCCACAGCCGGAAAATGCGGATGATGGCGACGGGAGTATTTACCCGACGGTGCGGTTCCGCGATCCGGATGAAGTTCGTATTGAAATTAACGGGAGTGGTGCGTCCAGACCAGCAGAACGCATTGAAAAGGTGCGTCCGGACAACCGTTATTTCACGGATGAAAAAAGTGCTCTGGGGAGCGACGTTTTCCGCAATGCCAGCGCCACCGGCCTGAAACCGTCCGTAGTGAAGAAAGGCGAGAATCAGTATGCCGTTGAAATGGATAATCCTGCGTTCTCTGAAGATGTGGCAACGGAGACCATTAACACTCTGGCTGACGGAGAGCGTATTACTGATGCTGATCCGATGGAACAGCCCGCGTTCATGCGTGACCCGCGATTCCGTGGTTTTACGGGGGATGATACAGAAGTGCAGGCCCGTCTTGCCCGTGGCAACGCGCCGACGGCGGAAGAACTGGTGCGTTCCCAGATGGCTGAAGGTGATGCCGGTCCGACAGCACAGGAGTTAACTGAGCGTCCACGCCTTCCCGCTCCCGGCGATATTCATCCCGGACAGGGATATCCGTTACCGGGAGAAGTAGCGCGTACGCCGGATGAAAATCAGGCCGGACGTGGTGGTCGTTTTACCACAACCGGTGAGGTGAAGGGCCAGAGTTTCCAGAAAGGACGTGCGCAGGCACCGGAAAATGCCGCTGGTCGCCAGGGGGAAATACTGGAGGGCGAAACAGTTCGTCGTGGTCTGCCGTCACCGGATGAGCAGAACGCCACAGCGCTGGTACGTGAAGGTCTACCGGCTCCGGACATTACACACAATGTCCGTATGCCTCAGCCTGATCAGCTTCCCCGAACTGTTCGTAACTCATTGCCTGAGCTCGCACAGCAGGCAGAAGTACGTCGACAGGCCGGAGGAAATCGTGACATCCCGCAGCCTGAGACAATCGCACCTGAATCTGAAACAACTGTCTCTACTGACAGGGAAGCTACTGTGCGCGGAGGTGAAGTCAGGGGCAAAAAAATTGAAGACTTTGGCGAGGAAATTAAAGGGGCAGCCAAACACCGTTATGCACAGCTTGCTGAAACACTGGGTAAAACGCTGGAAGACAGGGATTATGCCACGCAGCCGCTGAGCAAACTGTTCCCGAAACCGGACTACGCAAAACTGGCGAGCGAAGGGGCTGATGCTGACACCCTGGCAATGATAGCGCTGTATCGTAGCGATATTCCGGCGAAGACGAAACACAATACGGCTGGCTGGGGGGAGAGCGTAAAAAAAGTACGACACAGTGTATCGGAAATGCTGAACGGAACGGTCAGCGCGAAACGCCTCGCAGAATGGATGGAAGGCAGAATGCCCTCCCGTTACGCGGATACCTGGCAACTGTTACGCACTCTGCCACCCTCACAGATGGACAAGGCTTCTGCTTATCGGGTGGTATCCGGTGTGTATCAGGCGGCCGGAGGGAAGCGTTACGATCCGCCACAGAAACTTTATTCACTGCGCAATAAGGACAATAAGGGGAGTAACCTCTTTTTCTCGGAAAGCAGGGATGAATTACTGACAAAGGCGAAAGCCTGGTTTGCAGAGCAGGAGGAAAAGTCACGGGCGAAAGGTGATGAAAAAACAGCACCGTCACCAGATGACAAAATCAGCTTTGACGTTTACCGGAATACCCGTAGTGGCGATATTTTTATCGCTTACGGCAAAAACAAAATGCGGGTGAGAGGTGGTTTTAAGTCAGCCAGTGATGCGCGTAAGTACATTGATTCACATCGTGATGAGCTTGTTCGTCATGTGAAGGAGATGCGGGAGATTTCGCGTGAGGAGCAGCGTAACGCCACTAACCGCGACCGCACCGGACCAGAACGCCGCAAAGGGGATGTTTCGCCGGAGCAGTTCAGTGATGCGTTTGGTTTCCGTGGTGTGCAGTTTGGTAATTATGTGGAAGGTCCGCGTCGTCAGGCTGATTTGAACCGGGCTTATGACTCGCTGCATGACCTGGCTGACGTGCTGAACGTTCCGACAAAAGCGCTTTCCCTGAATGGTCGTCTTGGGCTTGCTTTTGGTGCCCGTGGTAAGGGTAAGGCGGCGGCACACTATGAGCCGGGTGAGGTGGCAATCAACCTGACAAAAGGTAACGGACCGGGGGCGCTGGCCCACGAATGGTTCCATTCACTGGATAATTATTTTGGTCGTTATGATGTTTCCACTGACGGGAAGATCACGTCAGGTGGCGACTATATGACGGAAGCACAACGTGCCGGGCGCGTATTTAAAGACGGCAGATATGTTGATGCGGAATATCCGGTACGTCAGGAGGTTTACGACGCGTTTAAAGGCGTGATGAAAGCGATCAACAGCAGTGACATGCCGCGTCGTTCAGCGCTTCTCGATGAGGTGCGCTCAAAACCGTACTGGTCAACGGATGTTGAAATGGCGGCGCGTGCCTTTGAGCGTTATGTTCAGGATAAAGCGCGTACGGCTGGCGTGGAGAATGATTATCTGGTCAATATCCGTAAGGCACCTGAGCACAACACAGATAACACCTGGGCTTATCCGACGAATGCGGAACTGGATGGCGGTATTCGTGATGCATTCGATCACCTGTTCAGTACGCTGAAAACCCGTAAGACGGACAAGGGCGTTGCGTTTTATTCCCGTAAGGGCGTGACCCGCACACCTGAAGGCAATCTCATTTCGGATGTTAACCGCAGTGCGGAAGCCAAAGGCAGCCCGGTCCCGCAGGTTGAAGCGGTTGCCCGTGGCGTGATGAGTGGCATTAAGGACAGTGACCTGAAGGTCCGCGTGGTGAAGTCACAGAAAGAGGCTGAAGCGCTGGCGGGTGAATCGTTCGACGGTTACGGCAGGGTGCATGCGTTCTATCGTCCGGATAAACGTGAAATTGTCCTGGTGGCGGATAACATCCCTGACGGGCGGACCGTTCGCGAGAAGTTACGTCACGAGATTATTCACCATGCAATGGAGCATGTAGTCACGCCAGCGGAATATCAGACGATTATTAAGACCGTACTGAAAACCCGTGACAGTGATAACGCCACCATCCGTGACGCCTGGCGTAAGGTTGATGCGTCTTATGGTAAGGAATCACCGGAAGTGCAGGCAGGTGAATTTCTGGCACATATGGCGGAGAAACAGCCGAATAAATTTGTGGCGGCGTGGGAGCGTGTTGTTGCCCTGGTCAAAGGGGTACTGCGTCGCACGGGGTTACTGAAGCCGACAGAGCTGAACGATATCAGACTTGTTCGCGAAACTATTCGCACGTTAGGCCAGCGTGTGCGGGAAGGTTACACGCCGCGTGAGGATGGCGCTGGCGCATCGTCTCAGTACTCCCGTAGCGGTAAGCCTGATCCGTTCAAAGTGCCGGAAGGTGAGGGCGAGCGTTATCGTGATGACCTTGCCAGAATGATGAAGTCGTTACGTTCTGGTGCAATGACTGCAAACATCGGGCGTACGCCGCCGGTATTGCGCCACCTTGGCGCACCAGATTTGCCGCTGGTTATCTCCCGCGACACTGTGCGGAAGGCTACCAATGGCGTGAAACATGTGGTGCCAATGGATGTTATCGAGAGACTTCCGGAACTGATGCACAATCCGGATGCAATTTACCGTTCCGCGACAGAAAGAAATGCGGTTGTGATGCTGCTTGATGCTGTGGATAAAAATGGTGATCCGGTCGTCTCGGCAGTGCATATGAAGGCGACAGATAAACGTCTGGAAATTAACAAGGTGGCATCTGTTTACGGTACGGAAAACGGGAAAAAGCTGAAAAGTATGGAAATGGCTGGATTAACGCTTTACCGGAAGGAGAAATTAAGCCGCGATAACCCTCAGTACAGTGGGCTCCAATTGCCCAAAGAGGAGCGTTCTTATCGCGGCTCTGTAGATAAAATACTCTATCCTGAAGATATTCGCAAGGGGCCGTATTACTCCCGTACCAGCAGTCTGACACCGGAAGAGACAATTGCATCGCGTTTTGTGCGCCAGATGCAGGATAAATTCCAGGTGCTGAAAGCTGTTCAGGAGAATATCCGTAAAACTGGCGGAAAAATAGACGACAGTAACAACGCTTATATGGCGGAAGAACTCTTCCACGGGAAGGCGGAAAACGACCTGAACGTGATGAAGGAGCGCTACGTTCAGCCACTGGCTAAATTACTGGCGGACTACAAAATTGCGCAGGCCGATCTGGATGAGTACCTCTACGCCCGTCACGCGCCGGAACGTAACGCGCATATCGCGAAAATCAACCCGAAAATGCCGGACGGCGGTTCGGGGATGACCAACGCGGAAGCGGCGGAAATCATGCAGCGTGTGCGTAACAGTGGCAAACAGGCACAGTATGACCGTCTGGCAGGGATTGTTGACGATATGCTGGCCCGTCGCCGTGAGCTTATCCGTGAGGCCGGACTGGAAGAGAGCGGTGTGGTGGATGCCTGGCAGAACGCCTACCGTTACTACGTTCCCCTGAAAGGTCAGGATGTTGACGGTGTGGTGTCACTGCCCCGTACAGGTAAGGGCTTCACCATCGGCGGACGTGAAAGCAGGCAGGCCATGGGGCGTGCATCCCGCGCACAGTCTCCTTCCACTCAGGCGATACAGGATTTGAGCGAATCGCTGATCCGCAATCGCAAAAACGAAGTGGGTAACGCCTTCCTGAAACTGGTGCAGGATAATCCCGATAAGGATTACTGGCAGGTATTCACTGATGACAAACCGGACACCATGCGGGCGATTGCAGAGCGTGTTGATCCGGAAACCGGCGAAACCCGTCGCGAAGTTGTTGAACGTCCGGTGCCTATGGCAATGATGGCGGATCGCTACTTCACCACCAAAAAGGACGGCAAAACTTACTACATCAAACTCCATGACCCGCGCCTGATGCGTGCGATGAAGAACATGGGGCCGGAAACCAGTAACGCCGTAATCCGTACGCTGGGGAAAGTTAACCGTTTCCTGGCAACGGTGAACACGTCGTATAACCCGGAATTTCTGGTCAGTAACTTCATCCGTGACGTGCAGACGGCGGTGATGAACCTGAAGGCTGAGCAGGGAAGGAGCGACGGTAAACTGAAAGGGCTGGATAACTTATCCGCCCTGGCTGTGGTGAAAGACAGCCGGTCTGCCATGTCTGCCGTATACGCCAGTCTGCGTGGTAAAACCCTCACGGGCAACGGTGCGCAGTGGCAGAAGGTGTGGAAAGAGTTTGTTGAGGATGGAGGTAAAACCGGCTGGTTTAACATGGGTGACCTTGAAGGCCAGCAGAAGGAAATGGATCGCCTTGTATCGCTGGCGAAGGGAGGATGGAAAGGCCAGAGTATCGGTGCATGGCATTCGTTCCTGAACCTGGTCGAGGATGCCAACGGCGCGGTTGAAAACGCTCTGCGTCTTTCTGCCTATAAACACGCCCGTGATGCCGGTTTGTCACGCCAGCAGGCGGCATCTCTTGCCAAAAACATGACGGTGAACTTTAACCGTCGTGGTGAGCAGGGAGCGCTGATGAACTCGCTGTATATGTTTGCCAACGCCAGCATTCAGGGGACCGCAAACCTGGTGAGAACGCTCGGACATCTTAATGGCGACGGGCCGTTACCGGAGCGCCTTCGCTGGAAGAATCTCAATGTACCGCAGAAAATCGCGCTTGCAGCTGTGGGAGCGGGTTATCTGCTTGGCTCGCTTAACCGCAGTGTTGCGGGGGAGGATGATGACGGGGTTAACTGGTATGACAAGGTGCCGTCTCATGTGAAAGAGCGTAACCTCGTCATTATGAAATCGGTGTTCGGGGGCAAGGCCGGAGAGTACTGGAGTATTCCTCTGCCTTACGGGTACAACGTTTTCTTCCTGCTCGGGCATACTGCTGAAGGTGTGGCAGCGGGCGACCTGACTGCTTCACGTGCTGCCGGTAATGTTGTCGGTGGTATCCTGGGGGCATTCAGTCCTGTGGGCAGTGAAACGTCGGAAACACTGTCCGGGGCATTGCTGAAAAATGCAGCGCCGACCATTCTGCGTCCGTTTGCGAACCTTGCCATGAATGAAAACTTCATGGGGGCGCAGATTTACCAGGAGAACATGCCATTTGGCACACCGAAACCGGACAGCCAACTGGGCAGACGTTCAACGCCTGAGGCGTACAAGGCGTTTGCATCCTGGCTGAATGCGTTCTCAGGTGGCAGCCAGTATCGTCCCGGCGCGGTGGATATCACACCGGAATCGCTGAAATTCTGGATTGACTATATCTCCGGAGGGACAGGGCGCTTCATTTCCAAAACCACAGATGCGGCGGTGAAATCGCTGAACGGTATTGATATACCGGAGCAGCAGGTGCCCTTCCTGGGGAAAATTTCGGGTGAGGTGATGCCGTATGCAGACCAGCAGAAGATGTACGACCGGATGACAGAGGTTGCGCAGTATCACGCAGAGCTGAAGAGTCTGACCGGTGCAGAAAGAACGGCGTTCATTGACGAGAACAACGGAAAATTGTTGATGAACGGGCTTATGCAGGATACCCGGAAGAGACTGAAGGATTTGCGCAAACAGCGCGATGCCATTTATGCCGACAGTTCTCTCAGTCTGGCGCAGCAGGCGGCGATGGTGAAATCGGTAGAGCGGGATATGAAGGTTGCCGTGGATCGCTTTAACCGCGAGTACAACAAAAAAGTGGGAGTGGATTAACAGAAATGGCCCCGTACGGAAGTGCGGGGCTGATTAAGAAATAAACACACATTAACCTGTAATAACCGGAGCTATTAACATATAGTCAGAAAGAGTATTTCATGTGAGACAGAGAGCCGATTTATGTTTAATGAAGAAAAAGTTGCGTAAATGGCAGCGTATTTGCTGAAAAAACATGGCGGATCTATGCGTTTCATTAAGCTGATGTATCTCTCTGACCGCAAAGCAATGGAGTTGTATGGTTTTCCCATTAGTGGTGATCATTATTTCTCTATGAACAAAGGACCCGTTTTATCGCAGACATATTCTTTGGTTAAGGATGGAAGTGAAAACGAGTACAGTCCGTGGGAATCATGGATATCTGATGTAGCGGATCATAAGGTTGAAATGTGGCGTACATTTTCTTCTGTTGATGAGCTGGGGGAGTTATCGCCCGCAGAAATAGAGTCAATGGACATAATTTTTGGTCAATATGGAGGTTGGGATGCGTTCAGGCTTTGTGATGAAACTCACAGAATTTGCGGTGAGTGGCGCGATCCGCATGGTTCATCAATTCCAATCAGCCTTAAGAATATATTTATTGCTCTTGGAAAGTTGCCAGAAGCAGCAACAGTAATGGCGAATAGCATTAATGCGCAAAATAATCTTGATATATTATTAGGTGATCTGAGGTAGTCGGGATGATGTTCAGCCCTTATTTGTATTTACCGGGGAGGGAAGATGTTTAATTCCGATTCCCCGGCTCCACAGGCCTAACCTAACTTTATGTAACAGTCCATGCAGGGCTGAAATCTGCCTGCTGAAATAACTCCGTTAGCCCGCTAATCTGCTTTAACCTCAGAACTTCATCCTGGTCCATCCCCAGTTCTGTTCCGATACGTTCATCAGTCCAGCCAAGACGTGAAAGATCTCTGACAATATCAGACATTGAGGTTATCTGGTGTTTCCCCCTGGCTCTGTTATGTCGGATAGTCGCGGCAATACGTGAGGTTTGTCCCTTTCGGTCTGGATTAATACAGGTTACTGGTAGCCAGCCTTTCAGGCGTTTTCCAGTAACTGTTCTTCTACCTAGTAACTGCCTATGAAAACCATCCACCACCAGGTAATGGCTTGTTTCTTCCGAAACAACAATTGGTTGAGTAAAACCGTCTTTTTCCAGAGATTGTTTCAGTAATTTTTTTTCGCTTGGGGCCATGACATTGGGATTATAATCGTTAGCGACAATTTCATCCGCTTTTACCCACAGCACACAGTCCACTGGTTCTTGAGCAAAGGGGCTGATCTCATGGAGTACGCAGCGGAGATGGTTCAGGGCCTGTATGGTTTTCTCTTCAGATTGTTCCTGACTGAAGTACTGTCGAATCATCTTGCTCAGCACCTCCACCTCTGGTGTCACAGAATTCCCCATTCCTTCCTCCTTTCATTCATACGCTGCAGGTAACGTTCATAGTGCCGGGGTTTGTTGGGGCTGAAGGAGAGCGTTCGGCACCAGAAATCATTCTTTATGAGAGTCTTACAAATACGTCGCCAGGAGGGAACATCCCGGCAGCCCAGATCATTTTCCTGTTCATCCGGGATATCATCCGGGAATCCCCGGTTCTGATACCAGCGCAGGTAGACTGCTATCTTGTTGCGGTAGTGTTCAGCCGTTCTTTCCGGCATTACGTCCAGCAGGAAGAACGCATAGCTGCGCCAGGTATGATGGGATGGTTTTGACATCCGTTTACGCAGGGCAAAATAGGCCCCGCTTTCATTGGCATAAAGAGCCCCACTGGCAGCACCAGATACTCGTTCACACATCCGTGCCCAAGTTTCTGGCTCCAGAACATGATAAAGCCATAGTCCCTTACGCTGTTCCGGGCCAAAAGGCTCACAGACACGCATATTACGTAGAGGAATGCCTGCACGGTACATCAAATCATACAGAGGATTGTAGATTGCACAGGTTTTAGCGTTATATACCCAGATATCGTTGGTTTTCCAGTCATACAGCGGATACATGGTGTAGTAAAAACCTTCAGGTGACGCCGTGGTCCAGGGTTTATCATCTGCATATCTCAGTTTTCGTTGGGAAACCAGTCCCATAAATCTGTTAAGAGATTCATCCGCGCGGACTCCAGTCAGTATTGCCACGCTACATTGGTTACTTGCGAACCAGGAAGAAAAAGCTGGGACAAATTCTTCAAAAGTCATGGCGTAGCGGTAAAAGGGGAAATACGCCATATCAGTAATAGCATCTTCCGGTGGCTGTCGAACCCACTCTACACCGGGCTCCCAGCATATCCACTCAGGCTGAAACTGCGAGACACCATTTACTGTCGTCAGGGGAAGTGCAACCCAGTAAAAGGTATCTGTTACATCTTGGTACATCATCCGCATCTTCTGTATATGATCAATGGTGCATTGATACTGGGCTTCCCAGTCAATGAACAATACAGAAAAACGACGTTTCTTCCTGTAGGCCACTTCGGCTACAAGATGGAAAAGTACAGTGGAATCTTTACCGCCAGAAAAAGATAAACATACAGAAGAGAATGTTTCAAACAACCATTCAATGCGGTGAATGGCTGCTGACAAAACATCTTCTCCAGTTCTGATTTTTGTTATAGTTACCGGCATACAATCTGATAAAAATAGCGAGGGTTTGCATTTTACCTAGTAACGTTATGTAACTATTTTTTTGAATAAAGGCAATGAGATAATGATAAAAAATGTTTATCTAATGTACTGAGCTCTTCTCTTTATTGTATTAACTCTTCGATTTCAGCGGCGTTGTCGTTCAGGCATGAAAAAAGGAGCCGAAGCTCCTTTGGTTTCAGAATTCAAATTGTCTTGCCCGCAGGCTTTTCAGCATTGGCATGGCCCGCTGGATAACGGAACTTGACATGTCGAGACGTGTTACTTCCCTCAGTAACGCATCTCTGTTCTTCGTCACTATGTAGATGGTCTCAAACGCAATGTCATACAGCTTGTTCGTGTATGAGGAGTTCAGCTCTTTCATGATGGGATACAGGTGTTTGCTGAGGTCCTGGGCTTTTTCCATCCAGAGCTGCATGTAGCAAAGGAGGATGATTTCCTCGGCTGTGAATTGCGGCTGTGGTTCTGCTTGTACTGGCTGAATGTTGCGAAGTTTCTTTTCGCACTCGATGAAGTAGCGGCGGATCTGGCGACCTTTTTCGTTACGTTCAACCATCGCAAGCTCTTTGGCTGTGTCGAGGGTGAGGTGGTATTCCTTGCGGTTGTGACCGCCTCTACCTTTTGCTTCCCGAATTTGGGAAGCAATCATATAGTCCTGATTTTCAACGAAACCATATTCAGCAATACGTTCTGTTATCCACGATGCAAAGCGTTTACCAACCCCAAGGAAAGCGTGTAGATTGCGAGCATTGCATAGAAGGGCTGCTTGGTTTGAGATAGAACCGTTGAATACGGGGATGAGTTGACTGGTCATGATGACCTCCTTATTTGTTTAGTTTATAACCGCCAGTTAGTAGCTGGCGGTCGGGTGTCAACTGAGCCAAATAAGAAGCTCTGGGCATATTCCCCTTGCGGGTGTTGTATTACGCCTCTCCACCCGACCTTTGTACGGATGTAACTATGCCAAATTGCAGGCATAAAAAAGCCGCAAAGCTATCGGGTGCGGAGACCGCTTATTTGTTCAGTGCGATCAGTATGCGATAGCTCTGGCGGATTTGTCAAATCGTGCAGTAACATCCTTTTCTTCCTTGCCATTTCTCAATGATGACAAAGGGTGGATTCGGATTGGTATTGGGACAAAAGTGAGACACACAAAGCTTTGCATCGGCTTACAAAGCTTTGCATGTTTTTCAATGTTGGGACGTGTGAGCGCAGAAATGACGGGCTATCTAATTGATTTTAAACGATACGTAACCAACTTTAAAATCTTTGCACGCCAGTTCGCAGGTTTTACAGCCAGTACAGCGGCTGGAATCGATAAAAAATCCATATTGTGTGGTCATGGGCTACTCCTTAAACCTTTTCGATCTGGACAAGATTGCTGTGCGACGGGTTTCCCTTTGCCAGCGGTGAAGGGCGGTGAGAGGTCAGAATATTGATACTGCCGCCGTGATCGACCCGGTCACCAAACATATCCGCTTTAAGCCAAGCACCTTGCCCGATGGCGGTAACGCCAGGCAGAATACGCGGAGTCACTTTTGCGGCAATCAGCATTTCTCCATTAGTGTTAAATACCCGCACGGTATCGCCATGACGGATACCGCGTGCCTGAGCATCAATGGGGTTGATCCACACCTCTTGTGGGCAGGCCTGCTGTAATACATCAATATTGCCGTAACTGGAGTGGGTACGCGCTTTGTAGTGGAAGCCCGTTAACTGCAGTGGATAAGTTTTCCGCAGGGGATCGTCCCAGCCATCAAAACCTGGCGTATAAGCTGGAAGAGGATGAATAATTTCATCTTTTTTCAATTCCCAGGTATCCGCAATCTTCGCCAGTCGTTCAGAATAAATTTCGATTTTTCCCGAAGGTGTTTTCAATGGGTTTGCCTGTGGATCTACACGGAATGCGCGGAAAGCGACGTAGTGTTCTTCCGGGCATTTTTTCTTAAAGATCCCGGTCGTTTTCATCTCCTCGTAGTCGGGCATCTCAGGGTTACGTTCCTTCGTTTTCGCATGGAGATATTTGATCCATTCATGCTGACTGCGACCTTCAGTAAAGGTTTGATAAACGTCTGGTCCTAAGCGTTTGGCGACTTCACTCAGCATCCAGTAGATGGGTTTGCGTTCAAATTTTGCTGAGGTTGCGGGTTGGGCGAGGATCACATAGCCCATATTCCCGGCAGACTCATGAGAGATGAGGTCTTCTTGCTCTGTTGGCATCAGGTCGGGTAACAGGATATCGCAATACTTAGCCGAGGCAGTCATGAAGTGGTCAATGCCAACAATCATCTCGCACTTGCTGTCATCCTGAAGCACCTCATGGGTGTGATTGATGTCGCCATGTTGATTGATCAATGTGTTACTGGCGTAGCACCATAAAAACTTGATGGGGACATCCAGTTTTTCTTTTCCACGAACACCATCACGGGGCGCGGTCATTTCCGTACCATGGTCGATAGCATCTGTCCATGTAAAGACGGAAATCTGCGTTTTAACAGGATTCTCGAGCATCGGGAACCATTCTACCCCCAGATCCCAGCTACCTTCGCGTACACCTGAGTTGCCGCCGTTTATGCCGACGTTACCGGTGAGAACGGAAAGCATGGCAATAGCGCGGGACGTTTGCTCGCCGTTGGAATGTCGTTGTGGCCCCCACCCCTGACAAATATAAGCCGGTTTTGCTGAACCGATCTCTCGTGCCAACTGGATAATTTTTTCTGCCGGGATGCTGGTGATTTTTGCTGCCCATTCCGGCGTTTTAGCTATGCCGTCAGGCCCTTCGCCCAGAATATAGGCTTTATAATGCGCGTTACGTGGAGCGTTAGCTGGCAGCGTTTTTTCATCGTAACCAACACAATATTTGTCGAGAAATGGCTGATCGACCATGTTTTCAGTAATCAGTACCTAGGCAATTGCACAGGCCAGTGCGCCATCGGTGCCAGGGCGAATGGGCAGCCATTCATCTTCACGCCCGGCAGCTGCGCGGGCTTGCTCGACGTAGTAAGTGACACCACCGCCGCTCATCCGTGTTTCTGCCGGGTTATTTCCGAACATAACGACCAGTTTCGTATTGGCGATATCATCCGGGCTGTTGCCATCATTGGCACCGAACATATAACTCATTGCGGCACTGATCTGTGCGGTACTGTAGCTGCCATAGCGACTGAGAAAACCACCGCAAGAGTTCATCAGACGGTACGGGACGTTTGAGTTGGTGATGTTTCCGCCATCTACGCCTGTTCCATAGAGAACATGTACAGCCTCATTGCCGTAATCTTTTAGGATCCGCCGAAGATTATCACTGATGGTATCCAGGGCTTCGTCCCAACTTATCCGTTCAAATTTACCTTCACCGCGCTTGCCGACGCGCTTCATGGGATATTTCAACCTGTCAGGATGATTCATCCGTCGGCGGATAGAGCGCCCGCGTAAACATGCCCGAACCTGATGATTACCGTAAACGTCGTCACCTGTCGTATCAGACTCCACCCAGTACACGGTGTCATCTTTCACATGCAAACGTAACAGACAGCGGCTCCCGCAGTTAACGGTGCAGGAACTCCAGACCGCTTTCTCTTCTACCGGTGCCTGTGCCGCTCGGACCATTTGGGAAAACGGCAAAGTGAAAGCACTGCTTGCCAGCGCGAGACTGCCAAGTGCGGAGGTTTTCATCAGACTTCTACGGCTGATTTCAGCCTTCATGAGCGCCTCTGTGGTATGGATTTTCATCATTACTCACTTATTGCTTTTCAAACAAAATGTCATGCCAGAATTTATGGTTGTAGTGGGTTATATTTTTTCGATCTCGACCAGATTAGTGTGCTGCGGGTTTCCCTTCGCCAGTGGTGAAGGGCGCAGAGTGGTTAGCGTATTCACACAGCCGCCGTGGTCGATTTTATCGCCAGACATATTGGCCTCGTGCCAGGCTCCCTGGCCCATAGCGCTAACCCCAGGGAGAATGCGTGGTGTCACTTTGGCTGGTAGCCGAACTTCGCCACGATGGTTAAACACCCGCACCATATCGCCGTTGGCAATCCCACGTTTCTGTGCGTCAATAGGGTTGATCCACACTTCCTGACGGCAGGCTGCCTTCAGGACATCAACGTTGCCGTAGGTCGAGTGCGTACGGGATTTGTAATGGAAACCAAACAGTTGCAGTGGGAAGGCACTACGTTCAGGGGAGTCCCAGCCTTCAAAGGTTGAGGCATAAACCGGCAGTGGGCTTATCACTTCATCTTTTTCCAGTTCCCAGGTACGGGCAATTTCCGCCAGCTTGCTGGAATAAATTTCAATCTTACCGGAAGGCGTTTTAAGTGGATTTGCCTCGGGGTCGTCACGAAATGCTTTGTAGGCGACAAAATGACCATTGGGATCTTTACGCTTATAGATACCCATTTTTTTTAATTCGTCGTAAGACGGTAACGCCGGATCTTTGGCAAGCATTTTGGCGTACAGATGTTGTAACCATTGTTCCTGCGTGCGACCTTCAGTGAACTTTTGATAGACGTCAGGTCCAAGACGTTTCGCGACTTCACTCAGGATCCAGTAAATTGGTTTGCGTTCGAATTTTTCGCTGGTGACAGGCTGGAGGAAAATGAGATATCCCATGTTACCGGCGTAGTCGTTAGGAATAATATCTTCCTGCTCAACGGTCATCAGGTCTGGCAGCAGAATGTCGGCATATTTTGCCGATGAGGTCATAAAGTTTTCGATGACCACAATCATTTCGCATTTCGATTCGTCCTGCAGAATTTCATGCGTTTTGTTGATGTCAGAATGCTGATTAACCAGGGTATTTCCCGCGTAGTTCCAGATGAACTTAATGGGCACATCTAGTTTATCTTTGCCCCGGACGCCGTCGCGGATTGCCGTCATTTGCGGGCCATGATCGATAGCATCTGTCCAGCTGAAGCAGGAGATTGACGTTTTGACCGGATTATCCAGCACCGGCAAGCGTTCGATGGTAATGGTGTAGGTCGATTCACGCGCACCACTATTTCCGCCGCTGATGCCGACATTGCCCGTCAAAATAGGCAACATAGCAATAGCGCGTGCCGTCAGCTCGCCGTTTGCCTGGCGTTGCGGCCCCCAGCCCTGGCAGATATAAGCGGGTTTTGCTGTGCCAATTTCACGCGCCAGTTTGATGATACGGTCTACCGGGATACCTGTAATTTGCGAAGCCCACTGCGGCGTTTTCGCTGTTTTATCATCGCCTTCACCAAGAATATAGGCTTTATAGTGACCATTTTTGGGTGCATCTGCGGGTAAGTTTTTTTCGTCATAGCCGACGCAGTATTTATCGAGAAAAGGTTGATCAACGAGATTTTCGTTAATCAATACCCAGGCAATACCCGCAACCAGCGCGGCATCGGTGCCCGGGCGAATAGGAAGCCATTCATCTTCACGACCAGCAGCCGTATCGGTATATCGCGGATCGATAACAATCATTTTTGCGTTCGATTTCTCGCGTGCTTTTTCAAGAAGATAAGTGATGCCACCGCCGCTCATGCGGGTTTCAGCCGGGTTGTTACCAAACATCACGACCAGCTTGCTGTTTTCAATATCCGTGGTGCTGTTGCCATCATTACTGCCGTAGGTGTAGGGCATGGCACAGGAAATTTGCGCAGTGCTGTAGGAGCCATACTGATTTAGTGAACCGCCGTAGCAGTTCATCAGGCGTTTGACCGCCGAGGCTGATGGAGAAGAGCGGGTCATATTGCCGCCAACAATCCCCGAAGAGTACTGAATATATACAGCCTCATTGCCATATTGTTTGACGGTTTTTTTCAGGCTACTGGCGATAGTATCCAGGGCTTCATCCCAGCTAATCCGTTCGAATTTGCCTTCGCCGCGTTTGCCCACGCGTTTCATTGGGTAATTCAGGCGATCGGGATGATTAATACGCCGACGGATGGAGCGACCGCGCAAACAGGCGCGTACCTGATGGTTGCCATACTCGTCGCTGCCGGTGTTGTCAGTTTCCACCCAGGTCACTTCATTATCTTTAACATGCAGACGAAGTGCACAGCGGCTACCACAGTTGACGGAACAGGCACCCCAGACCACTTTTTCGTTGGCCTGTTGTACCGCTGCTTCTGCACTGCGCAGGGTAAACGGCAAAGAAAAACCGCCTGCAGCCAGCGCCAGAGAACCTATCGCGGTAGATTTAACGAGTGTTCTGCGGCTGATGCCCACCATTTGTTCATTTTTGGACATAACTCACTCCCTGTTCTTTATCGTTATATAAATGTTTATATATTGAATATTTAGCGCGCTAACAATAGAGATAGTCTACCCATTTGGGGTTAATAATTATTAATCCATATCAATAGAAGGGTATGAGTAATAAGGTGGGATTATGTTGTATGTTCAAATCGCCGGATGTGTCGTATCCGGCGTTCAGTCGATAATGTGTTACTGCGGTTCAGCAGGCGCGTTA
>ERZ1673746.915-NODE-915-length-25827-cov-8.676975_pt1 | contig 25827 bp, 20 predicted proteins | sample MGYA00580205_ERZ1673746 | MGnify/ENA primary metagenome ERZ1673746 (study PRJEB41218, sample SAMN15661771) | gut metagenome | host: Homo sapiens | place: Canada: London | collected 2015-08-20/2019-03-30 | study: EMG produced TPA metagenomics assembly of...
CCGGCAACGAGAAGAGCGTGACCAAGATCGTCAACGGTCTGCTCCTGCTGGGCGCGGAGGTCATCTACGAGAGCATGTATGATGTCCATGTTTCCGGCCACGCCTGCCAGGAGGAGCAGAAGCTGATGCTCACCCTGACCAGACCCAAGTATTTCCTGCCCGTGCACGGCGAGTACAAGCAGCTGAAAAAGCATGCCCTGACCGCCGCGTCTCTGGGCATTCCCACCAGCAACATCCTCATTGCCGAGAACGGCTCCAACGTTATCCTGAGCCGGGACGAGATCAAACTGGGCGAGCCTGTCACCGCCGGTGCAGTGATGGTGGACGGCTTGGGCGTGGGTGATGTGGGCAATGTGGTCCTGCGTGACCGCAAGCATCTCTCTGAGGACGGTCTGGTCATCATTGTGGCCACCGTGGACAGCAAGACCGGCAAGGTGCTGGCCGGGCCTGACCTTGTGAGCCGCGGCTTTGTCTATGTGCGCGAGAACGAGAGCCTGATGGACGGGGCCCAGAGCATTGTGGAAAACGCGCTGGATCGCTGCGTGGAAGAGCATGTGCGCGACTGGAACAGCGTCAAGACCCGGGTGCGTGAGGCGCTGAGCAGCTATATCTACCGCCGCACCAAGCGCAGCCCGATGATCCTCCCCATTCTGATGGAGGTATAAGCCGGAAGCCGCCCCGCCGGGGCAGGCAGACCAGGAGGCAGAAGATTCCATGAAACAAAAACCGAGATGGACGTTGGAAATGCTGATCGCCGCGCTGGCAGTGCTGTGTGCACTGCTGACACTGGCGCTTCTGGTGCAGCGGCCCGCGGGCTGGCCTGCGCTGGCAGTGCTGGTGGTGCTGTGGGGCATCGGCATCTGCGTTTTCCGGTATCAGCTGCGGCGCTGGACCGCCAAGTGGGTGGCTGGCGGCAGCTTTGAAAATTCCAGGACCCAATACAGCCTGGAATCCCTCTCTCAGCCGGCGGCTCTGCTTTCTGGCGAGACGGTGCTGTGGTATAACAGCCGCTTCCGCACGGCGCTGCTGGGCGGCGAGGACCGGCTTGCAGGCAGGGCACAGAAGCTGCTGCCCGGTCTGGACACCGCACAGGCCCGCACCCCGGAGGGGCAGCAGCTCAATCTGGCCGATGGTGTGTGGAATGTGCACAGCAGTACCGTGCCGGGCGGCAGCGAGAGCATGACGCTGCTCGTGTTCAATGAGGAGACCGCCCTGCGCAGGATCGAAACGGAGTATAAGGCCAGCCGCCCGGGGTACATGGTGTTCCTGGTGGACGGTTACGACGATGTGTTCAGCGATATGCTGGACAGTGAGCGTGCCCGCCTGCTGGAGGGCATCAACCGGGTGCTGGAGGATATGATCGGCCGGGGCACAGGCTTTCTGCGCCGCGTTGCCAGCGGCCGCTATATCGCCGTGGTGGAAGAGCGCCATCTGGAGCAGTATGCCCAGCGCGGCTACGATGTGCTGGATAAGATCCGTGCTCTGGACCCCAGCGTGAACCTGTCCATCTCCATTGGCATCGGGCGCGGGGCCAAGACCCTGCGGGAAGCCCAGGATATGGCCGTGCAGGCGCTGGATATGGCGCAGGGCCGCGGCGGCGATCAGGCCGCTGAGATGACCCCGGACGGCTTCACCTTTTACGGCGGCGTGAGCCACGGCGTAGAAAAGCGCAGCAAGGTGCGCAGCCGCATCGTGGCCGACCAGCTGGTCAGGCTCGTCAAGGAGGCGGACCATGTGGTCATCATGGGCCACCGGATGAGCGATCTGGATGCCATCGGCGCTGCCGAGGGCGTGCTGCGCATCTGCAAGATCTGCGATGTCCCGGCGGTGATCGCCGTCAGGCGGGATGCCACGCTGGCGGGCAGGCTGATCGATGCCCTGTGCCGGGCCGGGCAGGCAGATGATTTCATCGACCCCAAGGGGGCTTTGCCCATTATCTCCAAGAAAACGCTCTGCGTGGTGGTGGATACATACCAGCTGGGCCTTGTGGAAAGTAAGGAGATCCTGGAAAGGTGCGGCAAGGTGGCTGTCATCGACCACCACCGCAAGGGCGTGGGCTTCATCGAGCATGCAGACCTTGTCTGCCACGAGCCCTACTCCTCCTCAGCCAGTGAGCTGGTCACGGAGCTTTTGCAGTATGTGGGCGACCGGGACGACAAGCCCAGCCGGGTGGAGGCAGAGGGCCTGCTCTCGGGCATTATGCTGGATACCCGGGACTTCACCCTGCACACCGGTGTGCGCACGTTTGAAGCCGCCGCCGCTCTGCGCCGCTATGGCGCGGAGACGGAGCGGGTGCGCCAGCTCTTTGATGTGACCATGGTGGAGTATAACGCCAAGGCAGACCTTGTGGAGGCTGCCCAGATGTACCGCAACTGTGCCATCTCGGTGAGCGGCGAGGTGCCCCCCGAGGCCCGTGTTGCCATTGCGCAGGCTGCCAATGACCTGCTAACCATCCAGAATGTGGAGGCCAGCTTTGTGGCCGTGCAGGTGGGGAGCGGTGTGAATATTTCCGCCCGCAGTCTGGGAGCGGTCAATGTTCAGGTCATCATGGAAAGTCTGGGCGGCGGCGGCCACCAGACCATGGCGGCGGCCCAGCTCAAGCATATCACCCCCGAGGCAGCCCGGGCACGCATCCAAACCGCCATCGACCAGTACCGTGAGAGCCAGAAGAAGCCGCTCTCCAAAAATGAACCTGAATCCAGAAAAAAGGAGAAGCAGGGATGAACCATTACGATTATCTCATCGTAGGCGCAGGCCTTTACGGTGCGGTGTTCGCCCAGGAAGTAAAAAAGGCGGGCAAAACATGCCTTGTGATTGATAAGCGCGGCCACATTGCCGGGAATATCTATACCGAGGAAGTGGAGGGCATACAGGTCCACCGCTATGGGGCCCACATTTTCCACACCAGCAGCAAGGCAGTGTGGCAGTATGTGAACCAGTTTGCGGAGTTCAACCGCTACACCAACAGCCCCGTTGCCAATTATCACGGCGAGATCTACAATCTGCCCTTCAATATGAACACCTTCAATAAGATGTGGGGTGTGGTGACCCCCGCCGAGGCCAAGGCAAAGATCGAGGAGCAGAAGCGGGAAGCGGGCATCACCGACCCGAAAAATCTTGAGGAGCAGGCCATCAGTCTGGTGGGCACGGACATTTACGAAAAGCTCATCAAGGGCTACACCGGCAAGCAGTGGGGCCGCCCCTGCACCGAGCTGCCCGCTTTCATCATCAAGCGCCTGCCCGTCCGTTTTACCTACGACGACAACTACTTCAACGCCCTGTATCAGGGCATCCCGGGCGGCGGCTATACCGCCATGGTGGAGAAGATGCTGGACGGTGTGGAAGTGCGTCTGGGCGTGGACTATCTGGCCGGGAAGGCAGAGCTGGACAAGCTGGCCGATAAGGTCGTCTACACCGGCCCGGTGGACGCCTACTTCGGCTACAAGCTGGGCGCATTGCAGTACCGCAGCGTCCGCTTTGAGACCGAGACGCTGGACACCGACAACTATCAGGGCAACGCCGTCGTCAACTACACCGACGCCGAGACGCCCTACACCCGCATCATCGAGCACAAGCACTTTGAGTTCGGCACCCAGCCCAAGACCGTCATCAGCCGCGAGTACAGCGCCGAGTGGAAGCCCGGCGATGAGCCCTACTACCCGGTGAACGACGAGAAGAACGGCGCGCTCTACGCCGAGTACAAGAAACTGGCCGACGCCGAGCCGGGGGTCATCTTCGGCGGACGTCTGGGCGAGTACAAGTACTACGACATGGATAAGGTCATCGAGGCGGCGCTGGACGTGGCTGCAAAGGAACTGAAATAAGAAAACTCCTTCAGTCATCACTTGCGTGATGCCAGCTCCCTCAACGAGGGAGCCTCTGGCGAAAAGGGCAAGCTTTCGGTTTTGCCAAAGGCCCCATCTCAGAGGGGGCTGTCTGCGAAGCAGACTGGGGGAGTTCACTTGAGGAAAATGCTGCAATGCGCGCTTCCTCTTGCTCAAAGGCGACAAATGCGCTATACTAACCATAGAAATCCACCGGTTTTCCGGTGAGAAGTGAGGGATACTATCATGAAAGTGATTCTGAAGCAGGACGTCAAGGGCATCGGCAAGAAGGACGAGATCCACGAGGTCTCCGACGGCTACGCCCGCAACTTTCTGTTCCCGCGCAAGCTGGCCGCTGTGGCCGATGCTTCTGCGGTGAATATCGCACGCGGCAAGGAGGCCGCTGCGGATTTCCACGAGGCTGAAACTGTGGCTGCCGCACAGGCTGTGGCTGCAAAGATCGAGGGCAAGACCGTGACCATCAAGGCCAAGGGCGGCGCATCCGGCCGCCTGCACGGCAAGGTCACCGGCAAGGAAGTTGCCGAGGCTCTGGCCCAGCTGGCCGGTTCTCCCATTGATAAAAAGAAGATCGAGCTGGAGACCAAGGACATCAAGGATGCCGGTGTGTTCAACGCAAAGGTGCGCCTGTATGTCGGTGTCGTGGCTTCCTTCAAGATCATGGTGGAAGTAGAACAGGCCTGATTGAAACACCATCTGCGCCCCCTGCCTTCAGGGGGCGTTTTTGGCGTTTTGGGAAGCTGGCCCAGTATGGAGGGGGATGAACCATGCCCAACGAACAACGACATTATTCCAATGAACTGAATCTGGAGAGTGTGGGCATCAATCTGCCCTACAATATGCAGGCCGAGCAGAGCGTGCTGGGCGCGGTGCTGCTCAAGCCCGAGACATTGACCGATCTGGTGGAGATCATCCGGCCGGAAATGTTCTACACCCGGCAGAACGCCCAGATCTACTCCGAGATGCTGCGCCTGTTTACGGCGGACCAGACCATCGACTTTGTCACCCTGCTGGATGCCGTCATCTCCGATGGCGTGTTCCCCAGTGCGGACGAGGCAAAGGTCTACCTGACCGGTCTGGCCGAGACGGTGCCCAGTATCTCCAATGTGAAGGCTTACGCCCAGATCGTGCAGGAAAAGTATCTGGTGCGCCAGCTGATGGGCGTTGCCAAGGACATTCTGCAGGACGCGGGCGATGAGCCGGACGCTGACCTGCTGCTGGAAAACGCCGAGCAGCGCATCTACGAGATTCGCTCCGGGCGGGATTCCAGCGCGTTGACCCCGCTTTCCTCCAGCATGGTGGAGACACTGACCAACCTGCAGAAGATCAGCGGCCCGGATGCCGACAAGTACAAGGGCATCCCCACCGGCTTCCGTCTGCTGGATACTGTTCTGACCGGCCTCGGCCGCGGCGACCTCATCATTCTGGCCGCCCGCCCCGGTATGGGCAAGACCAGTTTTGCGCTGAACATTGCCACCCGCGTTGCCATGCAGCAAAAGGTGCCGGTGGCCATTTTCAGCCTGGAAATGACCAAGGAGCAGCTGACCAACCGCATCCTTTCGGCGGAAGCAGGCATCGACAGCCAGGCTTTCCGCACCGGTGCCCTTCGCAGTGAGGACTGGGAGTATCTGGCACTGGCAACGGAAAAGCTCCACGATGCCCCCATCTATATGGACGACACCTCAGGCATCACCATCACCGAGATGAAGGCGAAGATCCGCCGGGTCAATCAGGACCCCACCCGCCCCAATGTGGGCCTGATCGTTATCGACTACCTGCAGCTGATGACCACCGGCCAGCGCAGCGAGAACCGTGTGCAGGAGATCAGCTCCATCACCCGAAACCTGAAGATCATGGCAAAGGAAATGAATGTGCCCATCATCGCGCTTTCTCAGCTGTCCCGTGCGGTGGAGAAGCAGGGCAACAACTCTTCTCACCGGCCCCAGCTGTCTGACCTGCGTGACTCCGGTTCCATCGAGCAGGATGCCGACTGCGTTCTCTTCCTTTACCGTGATTCCTACTACGCCAGCCAGAACCCCGATGGTGCCGAGGTGGATGCGGATACCGCAGAGTGCATCGTGGCAAAGAACCGCCACGGCGAGACCAGCACGGTGCCGCTGGGCTGGGATGGCGCACACACCCGCTTTATGGATGTGGACTTCAAACGCTGATGAACGACGAAACATCAAAATTGATCGCAAAAGTAGAACGCTTTGCCCGGCAGGAGCAGCCGTTTGCGCCAGCGGAGCCGGGCCGGGCTCTGCACCTGTGCGCCGCCGTTTCGGGCGGAGCCGACAGCATGGCGCTGCTGCAGGTGCTGCTGGAACTGCGGGAAGCTTTTGGGTATATCCTTACGGCCTGCCACGTCAACCACGGCCTGCGGGGTGAGACTGCGGACCGGGACGAAGCTTTTGTCCGGGCCGAGTGTGCCCGGCTGGGGGTGCCGCTGACAGTCTTCCGCCCGGCAGATGTGGGAATGGCTGTGCCGCCCCATGCCGGGGAGGACTGGGCCCGCAAACTCCGCTATGCCTGCTTTGCCCAACTGCTGGCAGGCGGGATAGACTGCATTGCAACGGCCCATACTGCTACTGACCAGGCCGAGACCCTGCTGTTCCGGCTGGCCCGGGGCACCGGGCTGCACGGGGCAGGGGGCATCCGGCCCAGGCGGCCCGGCTACTGCCGCCCGCTGTTGGGCCTGACCCGGGCCGAGACCGAAGCGCTCTGCGCCGCCTTTGAGCAGGGCTGGGTGACGGACGAGACGAACGAGTCCGATGCCTACGCCCGCAACCGCCTGCGCCATGGGGCCGTTCCGGCCCTGCGCAGCGTCAACGCCGCGGCAGAGGAAAATCTGGCCCGCTTCTGTGAAAAGGCGGCCCGCGCGGATGCATACTTTTCCCGGCAGGCAGAACAGCTGCTTTCTGGCGCGCGTCTGGATGCAGCCCAGACTGCCCGCAAGGCCCCGAAAGCCAAGGCGGCATGGCGGCTGGAGCCGCTGCAGGGCGCTGACCCGATCATTCTGGAAGCAGCGCTCCACAGCCTTGTTGCCCCGGTGCGGGATGCCGAGGAAAAATACGTCCGCCTGCTGGCAGAGCTGGTGGAGCAGGGAAGCGGGGCGGTGCAATTGACCGATCCAGTCCGCTTCTGCGCAGGCAGCGGGATGTTCTGGCAGGAAGAGGGCCGGCCGGAAGCGGCTGCGGTCCCTGCGTTTTCGCTGCCGTTTGCCCCTGCCGATGGGGCAGAATTTGCCCTGCCCGGGGGCCAAACCCTGAAAACACGGCTTTTTGTAAGCGGTTTTCGAGAAAAAACACAGGGTGTTCATAAAAAAGACTTAAAAAATCGGGCGGATTATGCTAGAATAACCTTGTTATATTCTGCCCTTACGCTGCGCACCCGTCAACCGGGAGACCGGTTCCGGCCTGCGGGGCGGGGGCTGAGCAAGCCCCTGCGCAAATGGATGAATGAGGCAGGCATTCCTGCCGGAATACGAGAGGGCCTGCCGCTGCTGGCGGCGGGCAGTGAGATCCTGTGGGTCTGTGGGGAGGGCTTTGCCGAGGGGCTGGCCCCGGACGAGGAGACTGTACAGATCTTGCAGTTGGAATTGGAAAATGGAGGAACAACCCATGAGCATGAATGACGATATCAAGAACATCCTGGTCAGTGAGGAAGCACTGAAAGCCAAGGTTGCCGAACTGGGTGCACAGATCAGCAGGGATTACGAGGGCAGAAACCTTGTCCTCGTCTCCATCCTCAAGGGTTCGGTGGTTTTCATGGCCGACCTGATGCGGGCTGTGACCATCCCCTGCAACATTGATTTTATGGTCGTGTCCAGCTACGGCGGCAGCAATACCACCACCAGCGGTCTGGTCAAGATCATCAAGGATCTGGACGGCGACCTGTCCGGCAAGGACGTGCTGATCGTGGAGGACATTCTGGATACCGGTGTCACTCTTTCCAAGCTGGTGCCCATGCTCAAGATGCGCAACCCGAATTCCGTGAAGATCTGCACCATTCTCGACAAGCCCAGCCGCCGCAAGGCCGACATCCAGCCCGATTACGAGGGCTTCCAGGTGCCGGACGAGTTTGTGGTGGGCTATGGTCTGGACTACGATGAGAAATACCGCAACCTGCCCTATGTGGGTGTGCTGAAACCGGAAATCTACGCATAACAAAAACGAATTAGAACTGGAGTTGATCCCTTTTGCAACCGAAACGACCTCGCTTTAATCCCCTGATCCTGGCGCTGGCACTGGCCGGTGTTCTGATGATCTGGTCGGTGCTGGGCACCAGCGACAGCAGTACCGGCGGCTCCACCATGAGCTACTCGACTGTGGTGCACTACTTTGAGAACAATCAGGTCACAGCCTTTACGCTGGACCGCAACACCAGCATCATCACCCTGACGCTGAAGGAGGGCAAGCAGGAGCTGCCCGAAACCACAGGTGCCACCGCTGCCACACAGGCCTCCGGCGGTCTGCTGAGCAATATGTTCTCCTCCTCCACCTCTTCCGTGGGGGCGACCAGAAACGATGACGGCACGGTGACGGTGCGCTACAAGCTGCCCTACGCCTATGTGTTCATCGAGAACGTCCAGCAGTATATCGATTCCTACGACGCAGCCAACCCCACCGCGCCCATGGAGTACGATTACACCACCCTGAAGGAGTCCATCCCCTGGATGGAGATCCTGTTCTACCTGGGAATGCTGGGCTGCACCGGCTTCCTGCTGTTCTCCATGATGCGCGGCGGCGCTGGCGGCGGCGGTATTATGAACGTGGGCAAGGCCAAGGTGAAGGACGAGCACGAGAACAAAAAGACCGCGACCTTTGCCGACGTTGCCGGTGAGGACGAGGAAAAGGAAGAGCTGAAGGAGGTCGTGGAGTTCCTCAAGAGCCCCGACAAGTTCAACACGCTGGGTGCCCGCATCCCCCACGGCGTTCTGCTGGTGGGCCCTCCGGGTACCGGTAAGACCCTGCTGGCCCGTGCCTGCGCCGGTGAGGCGGGGGTGCCCTTCTACTCCATTTCCGGCTCCGACTTCGTGGAAATGTACGTCGGTGTCGGCGCGTCCCGTGTGCGTGACCTGTTTGATAAGGCCAAAAAGACCATGCCCTGCATCATCTTCATCGATGAGATCGATGCTGTGGGCCGTCAGCGCGGCGCAGGTCTGGGCGGCGGCCACGACGAGCGGGAGCAGACCCTGAACCAGCTGCTGGTTGAGATGGACGGCTTTGAGGCCAACGATGGTGTCATCGTGATGGCAGCCACCAACCGTGCCGACATTCTGGATAAGGCACTGCTCCGTCCGGGCCGCTTTGACCGTCAGGTCTATGTAGGCCTGCCCGATGTCAAGGGCCGCGAGGAGATCCTCAAGGTCCACACCAAGAACAAGCCTTTGGCTCCCGATGTCTCCCTCAGAGTTATCGCACAGCGCACCGCAGGCTTTGCGGGTGCTGACCTGGAGAACCTGGTCAATGAGGCCGCTCTGCTGGCTGCCCGCCGCAGCCGCAAGGCCATCACCATGGAGGACATCGAGGAAGCTTCCATGAAGGTCATGGCAGGCCCTGAGAAGAAGAGCCGCGTTGTGACTGCCGAGGAAAAGAAGCTGACCGCCTACCATGAGGCGGGCCACGCCGTGGCAGGCTTCTATTGCAAGCACCATCCCCGTGTGCACGAGATTACCATCATCCCCCGCGGCCAGGCTGGCGGCTACACCATGTATCTGCCTGAAAAGGATCGCAGCTATGTGACCAAGGGTGAGATGTTCGAGGATATCGTTTCCAGCCTGGGCGGCCGTGTGGCCGAGCAGCTGATCCTGGAGGATATCTCCACCGGTGCCTCCAACGACCTGCAGCAGGCAACCAACATTGCCCGCCAGATGATCACCAAGTACGGCTTCTCCGAGCGCCTGGGCCCTGTGGTCTACGGCACCTCGCAGGAGGAGACCTTCCTGGGCCGTGATTTCACCCAGGGCAAGGGCTACAGCGAGAGCACCGCTGCCGAGATCGACGGCGAGATGCGGGATATCATCGATGAGGCTTACGAGACCTGCCGCCGCACCCTGACGGAGCACATCGACCAGCTCCATGCGCTGGCACAGGCTCTGATGGAACGCGAAAAGCTCAACGAGCAGGAGTTCAACACTGTGATGGCCGGCGGCAAGCTGCCCCCGCGTGATGGTGACGAGCCTGTACAGGAACCCGCCGCACCGGCGGCCCCTGTGGAGACCGCAGAACCTGCCGAGAGCGCAGAGCCCGCTGAACAGGCGGAGCAGGCCGTGCTGGGCGAGGAAATGCCCGACCCGGCGCAGGATGCCCTGCAAGAAAACGAATGATCGAAGGGAGCGAGTGTCGTGGAGGAAAATTTTAACCCGGTCGCACGCACCCGGGCCAACTATTATACCCCGGGCAGCCCGGTGCAGTTCGTCTGTGTGGAGCTGCTCAAGGGCGAACTCAGCGGCGAGAACGCAGTCTGCCTGACCTTCAAGAACATCTCCAAGGTCACCCTGACTGCACTGGAGATCCACTTCAAGTGCAAGGGTGTGGACGGCATCATCCTGTGTGAGGATGCCTTTGAGTATCGCGAGATCGAGGTCAAGCCCGGTGAGAGCTTTGGCATGGACGATGCAGTGTTCGTGACCCAGAAGGCCATCACCAGCGTGGATGTGGTCCTGAAGAACGTATACAGCGGCAAAAAGGTCGTGCATCTGGATGCCATCAAGCGCGTCCGTCTGCCGGCCCCGCGCCGCCTGAGTCCGGAGCTGGAAAAGGCGCTGGAAAGCCGGATGAACCGCAGCGGCCTCAAGTATATGCCGCAGGTGTTCGAGAACGGCTGGTACTGTGCCTGCGGTTCCTTCCACCCGAAGGAAGAGGACACGGTCTACTGCACCGAGTGCGGCTGTGACCGCATCCTGCTGCAGAACGCGCTGAACACCCTGCTGCAGCCCGGCCAGAAGGCCGCCCCCGCAGAGCAGGCCCCGGCGGCGGAGGCCACCCGCGTGGCGAGCGCCGCTCCGCAGGAAGAGCCGACCCGCATCGTGGCCAGCGCGCCGGTGCAGGCAGAGCCCACCCGGGTCGTCCAGACGGCCCGCCCGGCAGAGCCTGTCGGCGCTCCGACCAGCTTTGCACCGCCGGTGGAACACACCCCTGCTCCGGAAGCAGAGCCTACCCGGGTGCTGGATGCCGCCACCCGCGCGGCGTTCCCCGGCAGCGGTGCAGCGGCTGTGGATGACGAGGGCACCCGTGTGATGCCTGCTGCTGCCCGCCGTGCCGCCCCGGCCCGCCAGCCGGAACCCGAGGTGGAGCAGTACGATGAGGAGGACGATGCGGAAGAGAGCCGTGACGGCATTGCCGAGACCCTCGTCCGCTGGGTCCCGCCCATCACCGCCATCGTCTGCGCAGGCATTGCGCTGTGGGGCTTCGTCTATTATCAGTTTATGATGTAAATGAATGACGGAGGAGGCTGCGCTTCCTCCGTTTTTTGGTTGTACGAAGGAGAAACGTTATGCCCGACGAAGCACTGCAAACCGCTTTTGAGATCAAAACTACCTGCGATGAGATCAGCCGCAAGCTGCTGCGCTGGCACTGGGAGAACAAGCCCGGGGAGCACAGCCTGGGAGCCCTGCTGGATCACATCCGCACCCGCCAGCAGGAGAGCCCCGAATATTATGACCGTCTGCCCGATCTGGCGGGCCGAAACAGCTGGCAGCAGCTGGATACTACCCTGTGTATGCGGGTGCTGCTGGACCCCGAAAAGGATGCTGCGCACCAGCTGGATCTGCTGGGCAATACGGAGCACCCTGCTGCTGCCCGCCGGGCCTGCAACGCGGTGCGCACTGCCCGCAATGAAGCGGCCCATGCTTCTGACCGCACGGCGGCTGCGCAGGCGGCGATCCTCTTCAACGAGGCCGTGGAAGCACTGGAAGAGGGCTATGCGGGCGCGCCCCTGCGCACCAGTGAGCTGGGCCAGTATTACCGGCTGGCTGAGGATTACCTGAGCCGCTGCGGGGCCAAAAAGCCCATTGCGTCGGCGGCCCCGGAAGAGAAAGCACCCCGCGCTGCAAAGTCCGGCCAGAGCACTGCGGGCAGGAAAAAAGAGGGGACTTCCGGCAGTGCTTCCCGCCGCAGCAGCACAAAGCAGAACACGAGCGGCCGCAGCTCCGGCGGCAGATCCCAGAACCGGAAGCAGGGCGGCAGCCGGAACAGCCGTGCCCGGGCCAGGCAGAAGCAGAAACAGGCCAACCGCACCGTTCTGCTGGTATTGCTGGCGATCCTGGCCGTGGGTCTGCTGATTCGCGGCTTTACCATGAACTGGCAGTGAAAGAGTGAGGGAACTATGAAGCAAAAACTGATTTTTCTGGATATTGACGGTACTTTGCTGCCGCCCGGTGAGATGACCGTTCCGGCCAGTGCCGTGGAGGCCATCCGGCAGGCCCGGGCCAACGGCCACAAGGTGTTTCTGTGCACCGGCCGTAACCTGCGCATGACGAAGCCGCTGCTTGCCTACGGTTTCGATGGCTTTGTCTGCTCTGCAGGCGGCTATGTAGGCTGTGATGGGAAAATTCTCGTGGATCTTCCCATGGAGCCTGCGCAGGTCGAGGGCCTGCGGGAGGTGCTGGGGCGTGCCGGTGCCGAGTGTACACTGGAAGCCCGGGATGATACTTACGGCGGCATCAGGATGATCGAGCGGTTCGCCCATTTGTTTCCCCGCAAGCCGGGGCAGCTGAACAGCGAGGCCGAGCGCTGGCGCAAAACGATGGAGTATGGCTTGACCATCCGGCCCATTGAGGAATACCACGGGGAGCCGGTTTACAAGGTGGTGTTCATCGCCCCCAACGAGGCCTGCCTTGCTGAGGCGAAGCAGCTGTATGAGGATCAGTTCATCTTCTGCGAGTCCCGGCTGGGGGATAACCCGTCGGCCATCGTCAACGGGGAGCTCATCAACCGCAAGTTCAACAAGGGCACCGGCATCAAGGCCATCTGCGATGAGCTGGGGTGTTCGCTGGCCGATACCATCGGCTTTGGCGACAGCGACAATGACCTGCAGATGACCGATGTGGTAGGCATCAGCGTTTGCATGGCCAACGGCTCTGACAACCTGAAAAAGCTCTGCGACCGCATCTGCCCGGCTGTGACGGAGGACGGCGTGGCAAGGGAGCTCAAAACCCTGGGCCTGATCTGAGAGCAGCCTTCTATAAAAGAAGAGATGATAACAAAAAATTCCCGCTCCATCGAGCGGGAATTTTTGTTAGAGAGGGTTATTTCTGATGGACTGCCTTGTGATATACCGCGTAGGCGATCACGGCAGAGAGGGCCTCTGTGATCCAGAAGGCGTGCCAGACACCGGTGGGGCCCATGCGGCCGCACAGCACCCACGCAATGGGCATGATGAAGATGATATAGCGGCAGAGAGAGATGACCAGCGAGGGCACGCCCTTGCCCAGACCCTCCAGTGCGCCGGAGGAGGTGGTAGACACTGCCGAGACGATGAATCCCAGGCAGATGATCCGCAGGGCGGTCTGGCCGATGGCGATGGTCTCGGGGTTAGAGGTGAACAGACCCATCAGCGGGCCTGCAATGGTCAGGCAGAGCAGGGTGCCAATGGCCATGATCCCGGCGCTCAGGCCCAGTGTCAGGTTGTAGAGCCTGGACACACGGCCATGCTCCCGGGCACCGTAGTTGTAGCCCACCAGCGGGCGCATCCCCTGCACGATGCCGTTGGCCGGCAGGTAAAGGAAGGTCTGGAGTTTGTAGTAGATGCCCAGCACCGTCACATAGCTCTGGGAGTAGACCGCCAGCAGGCCGTTCAGGAAGGTGACCAGCAGGCTGGGCAGGGCCAGATTCAGGATGGCCGGTACGCCGATGGCATAGAGCTTGCCGTCAAGGGCGGCATCGAACCGCAGGCAGCGGCGGGAGAAGCGGACGGCGACTTCGGTGGTGCAGTAGACATAGAGGTAGACCACAAGGGAAACGGCCTGCCCGATGCCGGTGGCAAGGGCCGCACCGGCAATGCCCAGGGCGGGCACCGGCCCAAGGCCGAAGATGAGGACAGGGTCGAGGGCGATGTTGGTCACGCAGCCGGTGATCAGCGCCACCATGGCAACGTTCATCCGGCCCACGGACTGGAAGATCTTCTCAAAGGCGAGGTCTGCCATGTTGACCAGCGAGAACAGGAACACGATGGTGGAGTAGGTCACGCCCATGTCCACCAGAGTGGGATCGGTAGTGAAGCGGCGCAGGAAGCCGGGCATGATGGCAATGCAGAGGACCATGCCCAGCACGCCGTGCAGCAGGGAAAACATCATGCCATGGGTGGCGGCCCGGTTGGCGTTCTCGTGGTCGCCTGCGCCGAGGTAGAGTGCGATCTGGGCATTGATGCCGATGCCAAAGCCGATGGCCACTGCATTGACAAAGTTCTGGATGGGAAACACCAGCGAAAGCGCCGTCATGGCCTGCTCGCTGATCTGGGCCACAAAGAGGCTGTCCACGATGTTGTACAGGCTGTTCACCAGCATCGAGATGACGTTGGGCAGGGCCATGGAGAGCAGCAGCGGGAACACCGGTCTGGTTTTCATAAAAGTATCGTTCATTTTCATTGCTCCTGAGGGTCAGATTTGGATTTGAAGGCAAAGCAAAAGCCACACAATGGCTTTTGTGCCATTGTGTGGCGAAAAGTTGCAGAATGCTGTAAAAATCCACACGATATTTTATTGGTTCAAAGATACCACATCACAGGGATACTTGTCAAGGACTTTTTAAAATAAAAGTATGACTTTTTACAGCGGACCCTTGCCCTTGACAAGGGGCGCGGCGGCGGTAAAATAAGAACAGAACGCACAAAAGGAGGATCTGCCATGAAATGGATGATCGCGTCAGACCTGCACGGGTCGGCTTACTACTGCCGCAAAATGCTGGAGGCCTTTGAGCGGGAGGGAGCCGACCGGCTGTTCCTGTTGGGCGACCTGCTCTACCACGGCCCCCGCAACGACCTGCCCCGAGAGTACGCCCCCAAGGAGGTCATCCCCCTGCTGAACGGGAAAAAGGAGAAGCTGCTCTGCGTGCGGGGCAACTGTGATGCCGAGGTGGACCAGATGGTGCTGGAATTCCCCGTGCTGGCCGATTATGCGGTGCTTCCGGTGGGACAGCGGCTCATTTATGCGACCCACGGGCATATCTATCATGTGAAAAATCTGCCGCCGCTGGCCCCGGGAGATGTACTGCTGCACGGGCATACCCATGTTCCGGCCTGGACAGAGTTCGGGCAGGGAAATCTTTACCTGAATCCGGGTTCTGTGAGCATCCCCAAGGAGAACAGCCCCCACAGCTACATGACCCTGGAAGGAAACACGATGCAATGGAAAGAGCTGGAAAGCAGCGCTGTTTTCCATGAACTGACCCTTTGAAAAGTCCCCCGGCCGGTTTTGCGGGCAGCTTGAAATTTGCCCACCGGTATGGTATGATAAAACTGAAAACAGATCGGCAAAGTTCCGCAGAGCAGTGCTGTGCGGGGCAGGAGCCTTTTTGTTTCCGCAATGAGTTAGCTAAAACTAACAAAATGACGAAAACAGCGGGCCGGACTTGTGCAGTTTGACAGGGGTGCCCGCAGATACAGTATGGAGGGAACAACAATGGTAGAAACGATCCTGAGGGTCGATGGTATGATGTGTGGTATGTGCGAGAGCCACATCAATGATGTGGTGCGCAAGACCGTCCGGGTGAACAAGGTGACTTCTTCCCACACCAAGGGCGAGACGGTCATCGTCTCGGAGCAGCCGGTGGATGTGGAGGCACTGAAGGCTGCCATTGCCGAAACGGGCTACACCGTGACCGGCGTGCAGACCCGGCCCTATGAGAAAAAGGGCTTCTTCTCGTTCCTGAAAAAGTAACAGCCCGGTGTTTCTGGCCGGGCTGATCATGCAAAACAGGAGGTATCTCGTTATGAGGATCTTGGTGTACGGCGCAGGCGTTCAGGGCTGTCAGCTGGCCCACAGTCTGGCACAGAACAAGAAAAATGTGGTCACCCTGCTGGCCCGGGGCGAGTGGAAGGAGGTCATTGACCAGAAGGGCCTGACCATCCGCCACATGCTCCAGCGGAAAACAACGGTGGATCGGATGCAGACGACAGATGTGCTGGCCCCCGAGGATGTGTATGACCTTGTGTTTGTCACGGTGCAGGCCGGGCAGCTGGCCGATGTGCTGCCCATCCTCAAAGCAAACCGGAGCCAGTACTTCATCTTTGTGGGCAATGACCCCTATGCGCAGGAGATGATGCAGGCCATGCAGCGCCCGGTGGATAAGATCGCCTTTGGCTTCCAGAACAATGCAGGCCGCCGGGAGCATGACCGGCTGGTCAGTGTGCACATGGGGATGGGAATGACCGTCGGCGGAGCAACCGCACCCCTGTCCGGCGCATTCCGCCTGCGGCTGCAGGCTGCCTTTGAGGGCACCCACTACAAGCTGACCTATTATGGCGATATGGACGAGTGGCTCAAGAGCCACATCGCCTTTATCCTGCCCTGCGCCTATGCCTGCTATGCGGTGGATGGGGAACTTTCCCGCACCACAGTGGAACAGCGCAGGATGATCGTGGATGCCGCCTGGGAGTGCTGTGAGATGCTGAAAGCGGCAGGTGTTCCCGTGAACGATGCGGAGAACACCGACCGCTACCGTGAGGGCACCAAACAGCGGAAAAAGACCGAGCGGATGGTCTACTGGATGGCGCAGACGGTCGTTGGGAAGTGGTGCATTTCGGATCACGCCATGCGTGCGGTGAGCGAGATGCAGTATCTGGATGAAGCGTTTGCCGCCCTGCGCGCCACCACGATGGTGGAGATGACTGCCTGGGATGAACTGCGCAGATCCCTGCCCAGAAAGAAGTAAGAGCCGGAAAATGTCCGGAGCATGAGAAAAAGCCTGTCGGTTTTTGCGCTGACAGGCTTTTTCTATTGGTTCAGCGCCCAGAAGGCGGCAAGCTGCTGCTCCAGCTCTGTGGTGCTGCGCAGGTATTGGAGCTGGTGCCAGTGGCGGGGGAACAGGCGGGTGTATTCACCGCGGGCAAAGCGGTCATCCAGTAGAAGCACCACGCCCCTGTCTTCCTGCGTGCGGATGACCCGGCCCGCCGCCTGCAGCACCTTGTTCATGCCCGGAAAGCGGTAGGCGTAGTCGAAACCAGTGCCGCCCGCCTCGTCATAGTAGCGGCGCAGGATCTCCTGACGGGGGTTCACCTGAGGCAGGCCCACCCCCACGATGGCACACCCGATGAGCCGGTCGCCTACCAGATCCACGCCCTCGCCGAAGATGCCGCCCATGACCCCGAAGCCCAGCAGTGTTTTTGCGGGGCTTGGGCCGAACTGTTCCAGAAAGGCCGCCCGAGCCGCGTCGTCCAGACCACTCTCCTGGGCCAGCGTCCCGATGTCCGGGTAACGGGCGGTGAAGTCCTCATATACCTGCCGCAGATAGGCATAGCTGGGAAAAAAGGCCAGATAGTTGCCCACCTTGGCCCGGGCCAGTGCGGCCAGCGCATCCGAGACGGCCTGAACACTGGCCTCCCGATCCCGGTAGCGGGTGGAGATGCCGGGCAGGCAGTAGAGCCCCAGATGTTCGGGCGGAAATGGGCTTTTCAGTGCCACAGCCCGGGCATCGGGACAGCCCAGCACGGAGCGGTAGTAGCCCGGCGGGGTGAGCGTTGCGCTGAACAGTGCCGCAGCCCGCCCGGCGGCAAGGCTGGCATCCACAAAGGGGGCAGGGTCAAGGCAGAGCAGCTCCCATTCCAGCTCGCTGCCCCGGGCTGTCAGCTGGGTGACAAAATGCGCGTCGTACCGCTCTGCTGCCCGGGTGATATCCTGCACCGCAAAGTAGAGCTCCAGCAGCTGGGCGTGGGCATTGGCCTCCGGGTTGGCCTCCAGCCAGTCCTGCAGGGGGGCCTGCAGGCTGAACAGCAGTCGGAACAGCTCCTTCGGCAGCTCTTGCAAAAAGACTGTGCCATCCCGCGCCAGCAAAGGCTCCGGCAGCGAGAAGACGGCTTCTGCCGGTTCGGTGTCCAGAAGGCTGGTCTGTTGGGCGAGATCCTCCGTCGGCGGTTCGGTGGGCGCTGAACCCCGGCGGGGGACCAGCTTCGTTACCGCCCGGCGCGCTTCCAGAAAGCCCCTGTCTGCCTTTGTCAACGCGGTTTTCAGTGCGCTTTTTCCTTTGCCGATGGCCCGTCTGGCATCGGTCAGGCTGCTCTTGCAGAACCGCGCCGAGTACATGGCTCTGGCCCGGTCCGGCAGGTTGTGGGCCTCGTCGATGAGAAAAATGTAGTCGCCCGCCGCATCGAAAAAGCGCCGCAGGTGCACGGTGGGGTCGAACAGATAGTTGTAGTCCCCGATGACCACATCACACCACTCGCTCAGGTCCAGCCCCAGCTCAAAGGGGCAGACCCTGTGCCGCCGGGCAGTCTCGGTCAGGGCGGCCCGGTCATAGGGGACGGCGCTGTCCAGCAGGTCGGCCAGCGCATCCTTCAGCCGCTCGTAGTAGCCGTTGGCGTAGGGGCAGGCTTCCGGCAGGCAGGCGGGACGGCCCTCAGCATCCTTGCACAGGCAGGCCTTCTCCTTGGCCGAAAGGGTCACGCTGCGCAGGGAAAGCGCCGGGTCTGCCGCCCGCAGACGGGCCAGTGCATCCTCAGCAGCGGCCTGTGTCGTGTTGCGGGCGGTCAGGTAGAAGATCTTTTCCCCCTTGCCCTCGCCCATGGCTTTCAGGGCAGGGAAGAGGGCACTCATCGTTTTGCCGATGCCGGTGGGTGCCTGGCAGAACAGCCGGGTACCGCCCTTCTGCTCTGCCTTGCCCGCAGCACAGGCGCGATAGACCTCCCCGGCAAGGGCACGCTGTCCGGGACGGTAGGCCGGAAACGGAAATTGCAGGGCCCCAAGGCTCCGGTTCCGGGCTTCCACCCAGTCCAGCTGCCGCCGTGCCCAGGGAAGATACTGCCGCAGCAGGTCGTTGAGAAACGCATCCAGCTCAGCGGCGGAGAAGTGCCGGGTATAGCGGATGATCTCATCGGTGTCGATCTGGTAATAGGTCAGCCGGACATCCAGTGCTTCCAGCTCCTGCTGCTCGGAACAGATGGCCCCGTAGACCATGCCCTGCGCCCAGTGGCAGGGGTTCATGTCCTCCGTGATGGCATCGGTGGGCGCGGCAGTGGTCTTGATCTCGTCGATGACCACCGTGCCGTCCTCATCGGTAAAAATGCCGTCGGCACGGCCCTCGATGGTGAACCCGATTCCCTCCATCGTCCGCTCTGCCGTGAGAAACACCTCAGCGGCGTAGCCTTCACCCGCCGCCTTCTGGAGCCTGCGGTGGATGCGTGCGCCCTCGTTGGCCCGGTCAAAGCCGGTAAAGCGGCTGTCGATACTGCCGGTGCGGAGCAGGAACTCCACCAGCTCCCGGACAGAGAGACGGATGGTTGGCATGGGGTTCACTTCCTTTCAGGTTGTGCACAGTATGTTGGGAAACTAAACCCCTCAGTCTCGCTATCGCTCGCCAGCCCCCCTAATAGTGGGGCCTCTGGCGTTACGTAAAGTTTTTTGGGGTTCCCCTTTACGCACAAACTACATCGCTTTGCCAAGGCCGCCCCTACTAGGGGCGGTGGCAGCCCAAAGGGCTGACGGTGGGGTTTAACAGCAGGGCCTACCCGAGACCCAGGATCTTTTGACAATTTGCTGCAACAGCATTCACCTGGTCAAAATCCACGGCGGCCCGGTAATAAGTCTCCAGCTCATCATGGCAGTTCTTGGCCTGAGCCATCAGGGCGACAGCCTGGTCGATGAGCTCGGAGGCGGCACGGTCGTTGAAGCGCAGGCGGGCGCGGAAGCCGGACAGATTCTCCCGGTCCACAAAGCGGGTGCAGCGCACGGCCTGCACGCCGGGCAGCTGGATGGGATGCCAGAGGTTGTCGGTCAAAAAAGCCAGCCGCAGGGCCGGGATGAAGATGTGGTCGATCTGATCTTCAGGGTGCATGGCACAGGGGCAGGTGATGATATGGTAGCCCCGGGCCAGTGCTTCGGCCCGGATGAGTTCCAGCAGCAGGCGGGAGACCGCCCCGTAATCATCCCGGAATACCACATACCGGTCGGCCAGCGCTTCTACCGTGCCCCGGTAGAATACCATCCCCTTGGGGGTGATGGCTGAGAGCAGCCGCAGCTCCTCACTGGCGGTGCCCTCGGTGCGGGGAAGCAGCCGGGTGCAGAGACGCTTGACGTAGCGGCGCACCTTTTCAAAGTTGGCGCTGCAGGCTTCGGCCCGGCGGCTGTCTAGCATCAGGCTGCCCGCCGATGCGATATACCGGGCCGCCCGGCCCCGCAGGGCGGCATTCCGGGCAAACAGGGCCTTGACCTCGTCCCGGTGGGGAGCCAGCTTTCCGGCATCGATGGTGTGGTACAGGCTCACCACCAGCTCATCAGCCCCGGGCGCGTCCGGTTCCACCACATGGGGCGCGGTGGCATCGATGATGGCGCGCCTCTGGTCGAGGAAGATGACCCCGTCCAGACTGTCCGGGTCGCTGGCGCAGTGGATCTTTTCGATGCGCTGGCCCTGCTGCTCGGCGGCCTGGGCCAGATGCTTCATCAAGGTGGATTTGCCGCATCCCGGCCCGCTTTTGATGAGAAGCATCTGCATCCCGGGCTCCCGGCGCAGCGGTTCAAAATAACCCTTGAAGCCCGCCGGTGTGGTGGCCCCCAGAAAGAAATCGGGGGAACGGCTTTGGATCGTTTTCATATCAGAACACCTCACTTTTGCTTTAGGGTATGCAAAAATGAAGGAAGATGATACTTGGACGGAAAGGTTAATAGGTATGCAGACAGACTTCGTTTATTTTATCCCGCAGAGCCACAAAATCCGCAAAGGCGGCGGGTTTGTTCTGCGCCTGCCGGAGCAGGGCGGCGGGGTGGAAGGTGCCCATAAACCATACGCCGTTCTTTTGCACAAAGGTGCCATGCTCCTTGGTCACGGAGAAATCGGTGCGGATCATCCGCTGGGAGGCGATGCGGCCCAGGCAGACCACGATCTTTGGCTGCAGCAGCTTGAATTGTTCCCGGAGCCAGGGCATACAGGCCTCGCTCTCGGTGGGCAGCGGGTCACGGTTGTGGGGCGGGCGGCACTTGACGATGTTGGCAATGTAGCAGTTTTTGCTCCGGTCCAGATCGATGGCAAACAGGTATTTGTCCAGCAGCTGGCCGCTGCGGCCCACAAAGGGCAGGCCCTGCTCGTCCTCGCTCTGGCCCGGGCCTTCGCCCACGAACAGCACCTCGGCAGTCTGGACACCCTGCCCGAACACCACATGGGTGCGGTCAGTGCACAGCTCACATCTGCGGCAGGCAAGGCACTCGGCCTTTAATGTATCCCAATCCATAGCAGTTTGATCTCCTTGCAGCTGAATGATAATTTATTCACAAATAAAAAATGGCTTTCTCCTAAAATAATAGCACAAAAAGCCAATTTTGTCTTGAACTTTTTGCCGGGTGTGCTAGAATAAAAGAGAAAGGCATCCTTGTGTCCAACAGGCACCCGGATGTGAATATTGGATAGTTAATTCGGAGGTAATCAACAATGGCTGATATGTTCGCACCGCTGGTAGCACAGCTGAAGGCAAACCCCAAGACGATCGTTTTTACCGAGGGCAATGACCCCCGCATCCTGGAGGCCGCAAGCAAGCTGCTGGCTGAGGGCGTGTTGAAAGTTGTTATGGTCGGCAACGAGGCAGAGTGCAAGGCTGCTGCCGCTGCTGGCAATTTTGATATTTCCGCTGCTGAGATCATCGACCCTGAGAACTACGCCGGCTTCGATGAGATGGTCAACACCATGGTCGAGCTGCGCAAGGGCAAGCAGACCGCAGAGGAGTGCACTGCTCTGCTGAAGAAGTCCAACTACTTCGGCACCATGCTGGTCAAGATGGGCAAGGCTGACTGCCTGCTGGGCGGCGCTACTTACTCCACCGCTGATACCATCCGCCCCGCTCTGCAGCTGGTCAAGACCAAGAAGGGCGCACACCTGGTGAGCTCCTGCTTCATTCTGGACCGTGACTTTGGCGAAGAGGGCCTGAAGCGCATTGCCATGGGCGACTGCGCTGTCAACATTGATTACACCGATACCGTTGATAAGGCTACCGGCGAGGTCAAGCTCGCTGCATCCGCAAAGCTGGCTGAGGTTGCCGTTGAGACTGCCAAGACCGCAAAGCTGTTCGGCATCGATCCGAAGGTCGCAGTTCTGAGCTTCTCCACCAAAGGTTCCGGCAAGGGCGGCACCGTTGCTCTGAGCCATGACGCTACCATCAAGGCTCAGGAGATGGACCCCGAGCTGGCTGTGGACGGCGAGCTGCAGTTTGACGCTGCCGTTGCTCCCGAAGTTGCACAGGTCAAGTGCAAGGGCAGCAAGGTGGCTGGTCAGGCCAACACCTTCATCTTCCCCTGCATCGAGGCCGGCAACATCGGCTATAAGATCGCTCAGCGTCTGGGCGGCTACGCTGCCTACGGCCCCATTCTGCAGGGCCTGAACGCACCCATCAACGACCTGTCCCGTGGCTGCAACGCTGACGAGGTCTACAAGATGAGCCTGATCACTGCCTGCCAGTCCTAACTTTTATTCAGCACTCTGCCCCTTCTGGTGTAATGCCGGAAGGGGCTTTTGTTTTGCATGTTGTTTGATGGTTTTGCCAAAGGCTCCCCCTTTGGGGGAGCTGGCGCAAAGCGCCTGAGAGGGCGAGCCCGCTGCCGGGGCTTGCAATCTCCCCAAAAACATGCTATAATAATCAAGCACAAAATGTGCCATGCCGGACAGCGCCTGCTGCGTGGTTCGGCATACGGATGCGGGCCCTGTACGATGGGGCCGCTGTGAACCAGGTCAGGTGGGGAACCAAGCAGCCTTAAGCGGTGTGTTCCGTGCGTTTCAGTCAGCCTGCATCCGTATGCCGAGTTACGCAAGGCGGGGGTCAAACCCCGTCAGCGCTGCCCGGCTTTTTTGTTGAAAGGGGAGAAGCAGATGTATCGAGCCCTGTACCGCAAGTGGCGGCCCCAGCGGTTTGAGGATGTGGTGGCCCAGCGCGGCATCGTGACCGCACTGCGCAACCAGATCGCCACAGGCCGTGTGGGCCACGCTTATCTGTTTACCGGCGTGCGCGGCACCGGCAAGACCACCTGTGCCAAGATCTTTGCCAAGGCAGTCAACTGCCTGCATCCCCAGAACGGTGACCCCTGCGGTGAGTGCGAGATCTGCAGAGGCATCGACAACGGCAGCATTCTGGACGTGGTGGAGATGGACGCGGCCTCCAACAACGGCGTGGACGATATCCGCGATCTGCGTGATGAAACGGCCTACACTCCCAGCGCCTGTCATTATAAGGTATATATCATCGACGAGGTGCACATGCTCTCCACGGCAGCGTTCAATGCCCTGCTGAAAACGCTGGAGGAGCCACCCGCCCACGTCATCTTTATTCTGGCGACCACGGAGATCCAGAAGGTTCCCGCCACCATCCTTTCCCGGTGCCAGCGGTATGATTTTACCCGCATCGGCCCCGAGGATATCGCCCAGCGTGTGGAGTACATCGCCGGGCAGGAGGGACTGGAGCTGTCCGGCGAGGGGGCGGAGCTCATCTCCCGCCTTGCCGATGGTGCCATGCGAGACGCGCTGTCCATTCTGGATACCTGTGCCGGTGTCACGGCAAAGATCGATGCGGACGTTGTCCGCCGGATGGCAGGTGTGACTGACCGGAGCTATCTGTTCCATATTTCGGATGCGCTGGAAGCGCAGGATGCCGCCGCGGCACTGGCACAGCTGGCTCAGCTGCGTCAGCAGTCGGTGGATGTGAAGCGGCTGACTGAGGAGCTCATTGCCCATTATCGTGCGCTGATGCTGGCGGCTCTGCCCGGCGGGCAGGCACTGCTCTCGGGTGTATCTCCGGAAGAGGAAAAGCTCTATCTGGAAAAAGGCCCCCGGATGGGGCAGCGGGAGGCAATCCGGGCCATCCGGGCTCTGGGCAACGCTCTGGAGCACATGACCCGTGGCAGTGACCAGCGGATAGAGCTGGAACTGGCCCTGTTCAGCCTTTCGGAGCCGCCCCAGCAGGTGGCGGTACAGGCTGTGCCCGCCGCCCGGCCTGCGGCCCCTGCACAGGAGGCCCCCAGACCGTTTGCGTCTGCACCGGTCAAGCCTTTTGTAAGTGTACCGGCGGCATCAACTCCCGTGCAGGAACCTTCTGTGGAACCGGCGCCGATGCAGCAGTCTGAGCCGGAACCGGCACCTCAGCCCGTGGAACCGCCCAAGGCAGAAGCAGCAGCTTCTGCGGAAGAAGAGCTGCCGCCTCTGCCGGAGGAACCGCCGGTGACTTCGGCGGCCCCGCCCCCCTGGGACGAGCCGGCCCCGGCTGCGCCGCCGCAGAGAGAAGCGCCTCCGGCTCCCGCGCAGGAAGTGCCTGCGGCCCAGCCTCAGCCGGAGCCCAAGCCGGAATACACGGCAGACCCGGCGCTGAACAAGCCCCGCAAGGTGGCGGCAGAGGGAATCAATCCCTTCCCGCAATGGGCAGAGGTCATCAAGCTCCTGCAGGAACGGGATCCCATGCTCTACACCTACCTGAAAAAGTCCAAGGGTTACTTTGATGGTACCCGGGTGCTTATCGATGGCGGAAAGACCTTTCGGGATTTTATCCGCGCCAACAAGGAAAGCCAGAAGCTCATCAAAAAGCTGATCGCGCAGGTGTCCGGTGTGGCGGTGCCCATCGGCCCTTATGAATCCAAGACGGTCAATCGTGCTTCGGCCAACGCCGAGGAATCCCTCCGCAAGCTGGAACAGCTGGGGCTGGAGGTGTCGATTGAGGATAGTGAACGCAAAAAACGATAAATAAAAGGAGAACCAACCATGAAAGCAAGAATGCCCGCAGGCTTCGGCCGCCCCGATATGAACTCCCTGATGCGTCAGGCCCAGAAGATGCAGGAAGATATGAAGGCCAAGCAGGCAGAGCTGGAAGCTGCCGAGTACACCGGCAGTGCATCCGGTGAGATGGTCACTGTGAAGATGAACGGCAAGCATGAGGTGCTGGGCATCACCATTAAGCCTGAGGCCGTGGATCCCGATGATATTGAGATGCTGGAAGACTTGGTGGCTGCTGCCGTCAATGCAACCGTCAAGCAGGTGGATGAGACTGCCGAGGCCGAAATGGGCAAACTGACCGGCGGCCTGAACATTCCCGGTCTTTGATCAAAGTGGAGGAGCACCATGGGTTATAATGCAGCCCCGCTGGAAAAGCTGATCGAAGAATTCAGCAAGTTCCCGGGCATTGGGCGGAAGGGTGCGACCCGGATGGCCTATCAGGTACTGAGCATGTCGGATCAGGATGCCGCCGCACTGGCGGGTGCGATCCAGAACGCCCACACCAAGCTCCACCGCTGCCGTGTCTGCCAGAATTATACCGAAGCCGAGCTCTGTCCCATCTGTGCCAGTGCCAAGCGGGACCGCTCTGTCATCTGTGTGGTGGAAACGCCCCGTGATGTGCAGGCGTTTGAGCGCACCCGGGAGTACCATGGAATGTACCATGTGCTCCACGGTCTCATCAGCCCCATGGATGGCATCGGTGCCGAACAGCTGACGGTCAAGGAACTGCTGGCCCGTCTGGGGGACGGTGAAGTGAAGGAAGTGATCATGGCCATGAACCCCACCGTTGAAGGTGAGGCAACGGCCATGTATCTGGCAAAGCTCATCAAGCCCTTGGGCATCAAGACTACCCGTCTGGCCTATGGCCTGCCCGTGGGTGCCAGCCTGGAGTATACCGATGAGACGACCCTGTACCGGGCGCTGTCTGGCCGGGGAGAGCTGTGATCATTTGTATTTCAAAGCCCTGCGTTTGCGCGCGGGGCTTTGTGCTGTTTATGGGATAAAAAAGAAACACCCGGCCGGGGAAATGAAACAAATTCAAGAAATATAGAAAAAACTCAAAAAAGATGCAAAAAAGTGTTGACAGAAGGCTGGGG
>ERZ1673746.925-NODE-925-length-25280-cov-5.131576_pt1 | contig 25280 bp, 13 predicted proteins | sample MGYA00580205_ERZ1673746 | MGnify/ENA primary metagenome ERZ1673746 (study PRJEB41218, sample SAMN15661771) | gut metagenome | host: Homo sapiens | place: Canada: London | collected 2015-08-20/2019-03-30 | study: EMG produced TPA metagenomics assembly of...
TGGCCAATAAATTTCTGCTTGTTCTCCACCAATCCCCAGTTATAGGCATCAAAGGTTCCCTTGGTCACATAGCGGTAGATCTTCACCTTTTCATTCAGGTTGCCCCGGCGCACGATACGTCCCGCCCGCTGCTCTAAGTCGGCAGGCCGCCAGGGGCAGTCCAGGTCATGGGAAGCTACCAGACGGGTCTGGACGTTAGTTCCGGCTCCCATCTTTTGAGTACTGCCTAATAGCACTCTTACCTGCCCGGAGCGCACCTTTGCAAACAGCTCCGCTTTCTGCGCTTCTGTATTGGCAGAATGGATAAAGGCAATCTCATGGGCGGGGATGCCCTTTGCAATCAGCTTGTCGCGGATGTCCTCATAGACGCTGGTTTCCAGCCGGGCAGCCTCCACATCCACCGTATCCTCGGCGGGCTGGCTGGATGTTTCCTCCTTTTCCAGGCTGTCCTGCTTCGCCGGTTTGCCCTTTGGGGTAGACAGGTCACAGAATACCAGCTGCGCCCCCTTAATGCCGGCGCTGTCCTGCCACACCTGGAACACATTTGCAACGCAGGCGTTGACCTTGCTTCCGGGGTCGTCGGGGAGCAGGGGGTTCACGATGCGCTGGTCAAGTGCCAGCTTGCGCCCATCCGACGTGATCTTGAGCATATTGTCCCGGCTGGGGTCGATGCCGCCCCCGCGCACCTCCTCGGCCCGCTGTCCCAGTTCCTGCACCATCTGTTTCTGCGCCTCGCTGGGGTCAGTCTGGATGGTGACATATTCCACCTCCGGCACCGGGAGCTTCAGCATATCGGCAGTCTGGATGTCGGCGGCCTCCCGCCACATGGACATCAGTTCCGGGAGGTTGAAAAACCTTGCGAACCGGGTCTTGGCCCGGAATCCCGTCCCTTCGGGTTTTAATTCCACCGCCGTCACCTTTTCGCCAAAGGCCGCAGCCCAGGAATCAAAGTGGCGCAGCCCTTTCTGCTCCAGCAGATCGAACTGAAGGTAGCGCATCATGGTGTAGAGTTCTACCATACTGTTGCTCACCGGGGTGCCGGTGGCAAAGGTCACGCCCCGCCCGCCGGTGATCTCGTCCAGATAGCGGCACTTGGCAAACATATCGCTGGACTTCTGCGCCTCGGTCTGGCTGATCCCAGCCACGTTCTGCATTTTTGTGTGGAGGAACAAATTCTTAAAACTGTGCGCCTCGTCCACAAACATCCGGTCAATGCCAAGTTCCTCAAAGGTAACGGTGTCGTCCTTCTTTTTGTCGTGCAGCTTCTGGAGCTTTGCGTCCAGGTTCTTTTTCATCCGCTCCAGCTGCTTGATGGTAAAGCGTTCCTCCCGGTTGGCTTTGGCCTCGGAAATAGCGTCGATGATCTCGTCCCGCTGGGCCTCCATCACCGCCTGCTGGCGGTCTGGTGACAGGGGAATTTTTTCAAACTGGCTGTGGCCAATTACCACTGCATCATAGTCGCCGGTGGCAATCCGGGCGCAGAATTTCCGGCGGTTTTGGGGTTCAAAGTCCCGCTTGGTAGCCACCAATACCTTTGCACCAGGATAGAGGGTCAAGAAGTCGCCGCCCCACTGCTCGGTCAGGTGGTTTGGGACTACGAAAAGAGATTTCTGGCACAGACCCAGCCGTTTAGATTCCATAGCGGCGGCGGTCATCTCATATGTTTTGCCCGCACCCACACAGTGGGCCAGCAGGGTGTTCCCACCATAAATCATTCGGGCCACTGCATTGCGCTGGTGGGTTTCCAGCCTGATTTCCGGGTTCATTCCCACAAAAGAGATGTGCTGTCCGTCATAGGTACGGGGTCGGATGGAGTTAAAAATACGGTTGTAGGACGCACACAGTTCGGCCCGTCTGTCCGGGTCCTTGAAAATCCAATCCCGGAACGCCTCGCTGATGGCCTCCTGCTTCTGCTGGGCGATGGCGGTTTCCTTCGGGTTGAGCACCCTTTTATCGTCAATGGTGGTATCATAGATGCGGGTATCCCGCAGGTTCAGTGCGTTTTCAAAGATGGCATAGGCATTGCACCGCTTGGTGCCGTAGGTTTTCCAGACACGGGTGTTGGAGGTGCTGTCTGCGTTTTTGTTCTGGACGCTCCACTCGCTGCTGGTTTTGGAGTGAAGCACCCGGATACCCCTTGCGCTAGAGTTCCGGTACTGATACGGAGTCTGGAACAGCTCAAACATGAACTGCTGATAGTATTTCGTGGGAATCCAGTCTGCACCGATGCGCACGTCGATCTCGGTGGCGGTCAGGTCTTTGGGCTGCACCTGCTCCAGTGCGGCTACATTGGCGGCAAACTCCGGGTATTCCTGGGCGGCGGCGCGGGCTGTTTCCAGTTTGCGCCGCACATCACCGGACAGGTATTCGTCGGCGGTCTGCCAGCCCCTGTGCCAATCCGTCCCGCCGCTTTCCAGGTCAAAGGGGCCGGTGGCAGGGTCTTTGAAAATCACCCCCTGCAAGTCCTTTACAATCTGCGGAATTTTGTCGCTGCCCTCCATGAGAGAGGCCATAAAGCCCAAATCCACGCAGGCGCATTCCCCGATGGACACCGCCAGCGCTTCCGCCGCCGTATCCACGCTGGTAACCGACTGCCTGTTCTGAATGGTGCGCTTGTGGAACATATCCGCTTTGCGCTGAAACTGCTTTTCATCATCCAGCACTTCCAGGGAACAGAGAAGCGGATAGGAGGAATCCTGCCGGAACGCCTGGCGGTTTCCGGCGCTGTTGATGATCCCGTATTTCTTAGTAAACTGGTCGTAAAGGGTATTGAGCTTTGCCTGTTGGGCAGAAATATCCCCATCCGATGCGTTTTGCAGCTGTAAATCAATGAGTTCGCGGGCGCAGTCCCGGATGGCGATCATACCTTTGACACGCTCAGTCTGGGTCTTGCCCATCTCCACCCGCTTCATCTGTGAGTTTTCCCGGAAGTAGAGCTTTCCTTTGGAGAGAGCATAGCTGAAGTTTCGCACAGAAGGGTCTGCGGGAATGGATTCTTCCGTTGTTTCCTGCTCCGGTGCGTTCAGCGCCAGCAGTTCCCGGCTGGGCGGGTCGATCTGCCGGACAGCTTCAGCCAGCTGCTCCGCAAGGTCTGCCCCGGGAATCGGCAGGCAGGCAGTTTCGGTTTCGTTGCCGTACATTCCTCTCCAAAACTGCATTTCGCCCAGCACCATCTCCGGGTGCTGTAAAAAATAACGGTTGAGCGGTACACCGTCCTCATTCTGGCCCACTTCCACCCAATCCGGCAGCTTTTCCGGGATACGGTCGCGCTTTTGGAAAAAGAGGATGTCGGCGGTGACTTCGGTTCCTGCATTGGCCTTAAAGGCATTGTTGGGCAGACGGATGGCTCCTAAGAGGTCAGCTTTTTGTGCCAGGGCTTCCCGAACTTTGCTGCTTTTCTTGTCCATGGTACCTTTGGTGGTAATAAAGGCTACAATGCCGCCGGGTCGCACTTTATCCAGTGTTTTGGTGAGAAAATAATCGTGGATGAGGAGGTTCTGCTGGTTATAGCGGGGATCATGGACATGGTACTCCCCAAAGGGAACATTGCCCACCGCCAGGTCGAAAAAATCGTCCAGGTAGTCGGTGCGCTCAAAGCCGTCAATGGTAATATCCGCTTTCTGGTACAGCTGTCTGGCAATCCTGCCGGTCAGGCTGTCCAGTTCCACGCCGTAGAGCTTTGCGTCCACCAGCTGTGCCGGAGCAAGGCCGAAGAAGTTGCCGATGCCGCAGGAGGGTTCCAGCACGTTGCCGGGGGTGAAGTCCATCCGGCCTACTGCGTCATAAATGGCTTTGATGACCGTAGGGCTTGTATAATGGGCATTTAAGACGGTGCTCTGGGCGGATTCGTATTCCTCCGGGGTCAGCAGTTCTTTGAGTTGGGCATATTCCTTTGCCCAGTTGTCCTTGGAAGGGTCAAAGGCATCGGCCAGCCCTCCCCAGCCTACATACTTTGAGAGGATTTCCTGTTCCTCCGGCAAAGCAAGTCGGCCTTCTGCCTCAATCTGTTTGAGGGTGTGAATCGCTGCCACATTGTACTGATATTTGGTTTTCTGGCCACCCTCTCCCAGATGGTCGTCGGTGATCTGGAAGTTGCGGTGCTCCGGCCCGGTGTGCAGTTCCTGAAAGACCACCTCAAAGGCTCCGGCGTTGACCCGGCCTGTTTCCTTGTAGGTAAAGGAAGGGGCGGGGGCTGTTACCCTGCCGCCGTCAATCTCCACCGGCTCCGGGGATAGCTGTTCAATACTGGATTCTGCTATGGGCGGCTGCGGCTGGGCAAGCTGTGCTTCCTCCACAAACTGCCGGACAAAAGAAACCGGCTCCTGCCGGAAGATGGGATACCAGCCCTGCATCTCCATATCTTGCAGGCTGACGGTTCCGGCGTCATAGTTCACACGGTCCACCTTCATCCGCCGCCCGTCTATGGTCAGCTCCATCCCCAGGGGGATAAAGTCCGCAATATCCCGTTCCTTGATGATCTCATAGCCGCCCGCCGGGTCTGGCCGGGCCAGCACCACACTGTTTCCATGCTCTAAGAGCTTTTTCAGAACTGCCTGCCATGCCAGGCGGCTGCCGGTAACGCCGGTTTCTCCCAGTCCCGGAATCTCCCGTGTCAGCAGATTGGTTCCCATGGCGCGGGCGGCCTCCTGCGCGTCCTTGCCGTAAAAGAGGATATGACCGTCCACCTGGACACCCACCAGTTTATCGGGGTGCTGGGCTTTCAGGTTTAAGTATTCCTCCACATTTGGGCTCAGGTCTGGTTCTGCCGCTTTTTCCTCCATCCGGCGCAACAGCGTCATCACAGTGGATTCATCCTCTGGGGAAAAAGAGATTTCCACACTGTCCTGTGAACGGTGGTGGAAAACAGCATAGGGAACTGCTTTGTTGTCCAGCTGGCCTTGCAGAATAGAAAACTCCGCCTCTGTCACCGTCACAGCTCTGTTGTTTTGGGCAACGGTAGTGAATACCTGTGCCTGTTCTGGGCTTTTCTGGTTCTGGAACGCACCCGCGCCGGTGTGTTCTGAGGGCTGTCTCTCCTGGGGTGGTATCCTATCATGGGAAGGGCTGTTTTCGGCCATCAAACTGTCCACAGCGGGGGCCGCATGATCCTCCTTCGCCCAATCTGGTGCATCCGGGTCATCGGCGCTTTTATCCACTATACCCCGCTTATCCACGGTGTAATCCTGATAATATCGCTCTAAGATGTCCTCTGTAAGCCATTCCCGGAACATGGGCAGACTCAGGTAGGCGTCGGTAAGTTCCGGGTACTCCTCCGCAATATCCGCCATGTAGTCGCTGATGGCGCTGTCCAGTTCATCCTTGGCCTCGTCTATGTCGGTGTCCCGGTCGCGCAGATAGGCATACAGGCTGCTGTCCCTGACCGCATCTGCCACCAGCGCCAGCGTTTCCCGGTACAGGGTGACCGGGAATTTCTCTGCATCGGGTGCCGGAACCGCCGCTTCCTGTGGCTGTGCGAGAACCGGATAAGTCTCCTCCCATATCTGCTGATGCAGACGGTTGTGAAAAGTGGTGTGGTCGTGGTACAGCCGCTGGAAGTCCAGACTGTCAATGGAGAGGGCTGCCCGTTTGATGGCTGCCTGCGCCTCGATCTTGGCATTTTCCGGGTCAGAATTTTTGCAGGCGTTCTGGTAAGACCCATCCTCCAGCACCCGGTCTTTCACCAGGGGGAGATACTGGTCAAACAGTTCCCGGACAGTAAGGGAGGGGGCGGCCTGTTCCTGCTGAACCGGAGCCATCCGCTGTGCATAGTCCGACAGCTCCTGTTCCGTTAGCCATTCCGGTTTTTCCGGGACAAGGGCGTACAGTTCCCGCATTTTATCAAGCTGGGCCGCAGCGCTTCCTGCCCAGAGGTGTTTTTCCTGCCGTTCTCCAGCGCCTAAAAAGTAATCGCAGTCCTCTTTCAGACGGGACAGCAGGCGGTAGACATCCTTAAAATCGGACACTTCCTCCACCTCCGGCACTTCCGGCAGACTGTCCGCCGGCTGCGCCGGGCTTTCATTCTCCATGAACATGGCAAGGGTCAGCTGCCCGTCTGCTTCTTCCTTTGCAGACGGCTGATGCTTTTGGGACAGTTTTCTGGCCGCAGCTGCCAGCTCGCCCTCCGGCTCTTTTTGCTGCTGGGTTTGTTCTGTCTCCTGTTTCTTCTGCCGCTCTGATTCCAGGGCATACTCCGGCAGAGGGGTGAACAGGGAATATTCCCCCCGCTGGTAAGCAGCCATATCATCCAGCGCCCGTTTCATAGTATCATAATGGCGGTGATCCGGCGGCACAGCAGCCATCGTCTGAATCATTTCCGCATAAAGGGCAGCACTTTTTTCCGGGTCATCAAGCAGCGGCTTGATTTGTTTTTTTGCAGCATCAAAATCCCACTCATAGGGATAGGTGCGTCCAGCAGCATTCGGGTCATGGTATTGGAAGGAATAGATTTCCCGCGCCAGCTGTAACTTTTCATACTCCGGCAGGTACTCCTTCTCCCGGCTGCTCAGATACTGTCCGGCATCCACCAGTTCCCGTACCCGTTTCTCCACCTGGTTCCAGTTGAGTGTAACGGTATCATAGCCTTTCCAGTTGGAGAAATCATCGGAACGGGTCAGACGGATTCCCCTGGCGTCGTGCCACTCGTCATAGCCAAGGTACCCCTGCCCGCCGATACCATAGCTGTCTTTTAGAAAAGAAGCGCACTCTCTGGCATCATGTCCCTGCACAAAATAGGAGTAGATTTTCAGCTTATTGCCGGACACATTTCCACCGCCCCGGAGCATCCGGTCAATTTCATCCTGGGTAACGAAGCTGCCTTTTGCTGGTGCAAAATCCGGGACAGCCGTAAATGGTGCTGGAGGGACCGATAAATTGTTCACCCGGATCAGCAGCTCTTTGGAGGGTGAGGGAATACGGAACCGAAGCAGGCTACTGTCCTGCTGATATGCCGCTGTAAACTGGTTGAGTTCTGCCAGAATCGTCTGATAGGCAGACGGGTCACGAAGCTGTTCTGCAATTCTTGCGGTGCTGTCTGGGAAACCACCGTACAGCGCGTCAATGGCAGGCAGAAAACCCTGTTCCCGCACCCGGTCGCTGAAATTCTGGCGCAGAAACCACAGCTTTTCAGCCACTTCCTGGAACTCGTTGTCCCTTGCCCGGTCGATGACCTCCTGGCTGGCAAACATCCCGTCCTGCAACAGGTTTGCCACCTGCGCCGCCGCATTGATCCAGGGGACAAGGGTGCTGCCGGGAGTGCGGGCGGCTCTGCCCGGTGCAATCCGCAGACCTTCTTTGCTAAACCACAGGGCATACTTCTGTCCGGCGATGGTGACGCCTTTGCCCCCTTCGCCAAACTCCTTCTCCAGAAAGGATGCGGCGGCAGAACCGGTGGGGCTGCTCTGGAAAAACGCCACAATCCGCTCCAGACTGCGGGAATCGTTGCCGCCGCTGGTGAGGGCGCGCCCAATCACTGCGGGCGAGACACCCGGCAGGTGGGCAATAGGCACTTCCGGGGTATGTCTGCCCTCTGCCTGGGACTGGGCGATGGCTTCCACCTGTTCCTCCACTGTTGGGAACAGGGTAAACTGCCGGTAAGCCGGCTCTTTGGACGCAAAAACGGCGGGTTCATCACCCGCCGCCTGTCTGCTGTCTTTGTTTACTTGTAGACGATCTCCGCCAGCACCGTTTCCTCTGCCTGGGCGGTCAGGGTGTTCACCCTCTGCACCCAGCCCATCGGGTCGCTGGCTTTCATTGCCTCGTTCACGCCGTCCCGTTTCATCATCTCTGCCACCATCCGGTCTGCCTGTTCCTGCGCCTGCCAGTCGATCTCCCTCAGATGGGCTTCCAGTCTGCCGGTCAGCAGCATCGAGGTGTAGGTTCCGTTGTGGTGTTCCTGCAAGAAGGTTTCCCGCAGCATCCCGTATCTGCCCAGAGGCATTTCCTCCAGTTCCTCTGTTCCGTCCAGCATCAGGTCGGGAATCAGATAGTCTCCGTTCTTCGTGTATGTCAGTGTCATCCTGCTCGCTCCTTTCTTCACTTTCGCGCTTTATAGTGTTAAATCTTTCTTTACCCCCAGTATAGCGGATCGGTTCTGTTTTTGCAAGGGTTTTTTCTTTCTTTTCCTGTTTTCTTTTGGCTTGCGCCCGTTCCTCCTCCCGAATGATACTTGCTGTCCGCACAAGCATCTCTTTGGCGATTTCACTGGCTGCGCTGCCAAGGTGGTGGAGGACAGCAGGAGTAGAAAACTCGGTAATACCGGAAAAGTCGCTGTCCTCCAGATAGCCGGCAGGATTCAGCCCGCAGCGGGTCAGCAGGGTGTATTGGATACTGGCTGTTAAAGGATTGCGAAAACGCACCTCCAGATTCAATTCATCCAGTTCTTCCAGAAAGCTGCCACGGGTATCGTATGCCAGTTCAGAAAGGCGGTCACGGTAGACTTCCTGCACTGCACTGGCTGCCAGCGCCATCAGCCGGTCGCCAAAGTCTCCCTCCTGGGTCCTGCCATACCGTACTTCCAGGGCAGACAGTACCCGGTCATGGTAATCTTCCCGCATTTCCCACAGCCAGGGCGTCTTGGCCCCACGCACCGGGCGGGTATCGGCCACATCGAACACATACTCCAGCCGGGGATTGCCGCCCGTTTTGCGGATCACCGCAATCCCTTTTGCCCCTGCCTTGACCCAGCGGTGCATGGTATTGTTCCACAGCTCCATATCGGCGCAGGCAGTGGCATCGGGCCGCTGGGCAAAGATCAGCAGCTGCTCGTCAAAGCTGTATTTATAGAGCCGGGACGAGGTGGAAAGATACTGTTTCCACCCGTTCACATCCTGCGTGACCGCATGGGCGGTCTGGTCCGCAATCTGGGATATAAGCTGTAATTTTTCCATCATAACCTCCTTGTTGCAAAATAAAAAAAGACCTGGTGCGGGACAGCCCGAAAACCGTCCAGCGCTGGTCCAGATATGTTGTTATTCCTGTGTTTCGTCAATGGATTTCAGGGCGAAGAACCCATTTCCTCCCAGGTCACGCCATAGGGCGCGCCACCGGAAGTGTAGCCTGCGATATAGAAAAAGCAGTCGTCAGAATCCGGGAACCGGTCATAGACGCTTTTCTGTGTCTTGGCTTCCCGTTACCTCCGCAGATGCTCCTGGCGGGCTTGCTCAGTTCTGCTCTTTTCCTCCGCTTGCTCCTGTGTCAGTGCGCCAATCTCTAACAGGTCATTGATAGCCGTTGTAACATCTATCTTGAACTTCTGTCGGTAAGCGTGGACAAGGTGTGTCCATGTATAGATGGAAAATCATTGCCGCACCATATGGATACGGGCTCCGCGCCGCCTTATTTTTCTGTTTTTCCTATTTGAGGGTAGTGCTATTTTTCATCCGTTTTTCCTCCAAATTTCTTTTGTTAACCTGATTATACCATGAAAAACACAGCCAGAACAGGTGGTCATTCAGCTACGCTTTTTTTCATTCATCCGCTCCAGCACCTCCCACTGTGCTGGGGAGAATATGCGGGGCAGTGTTACCTTCAGCCACCGTTTGGGCAGGGAAAAGCTCAGCCCGCCCCAGCCGTTGTCCCCGCTCTGGCATACCTGGCTGGGGTGGGTCTGGCACAGTCCGGCCATATGGCGGATGAACTCTGGGTTATAGGTGTAGATACTGGCGGTTTTCTCCGCCTCATTCCACAGGATAATGGTTTCTTTTTCAAGATTGGAAAGCTTCATCCCGTCACATCTCTGGCCTCTGGTAGGGCTTGTGGGACTGTCCGGTGTCCCGGCGATCTCCCTGTGATGCTTTAAGTTTTCCAGCACCGAAGGACAGGGTGGTTTGTTGTTGATCCCGTCGAGCTGGTTATAGTTCTGTCCCCATCTCAGCGGTCTTTAAGTAGTTGTTCTTCGCCTGCCAGATTTCCTCCACGCGGTCGATTTCCCGGTTTACCCTCTGGGAAACCTCCGGGTCTATATAACCGCGCCGCAGCTCAAATCTGTTCTGTGCCTTCTGCCAATGCCTTCAGTTTGGAAAACGCCTCGATGTGATAAGCATAATTGCAGACAAGCTCCTTTTCTCCCGTGCCAAAAAGGGAGCAGTCCTGCCTGTCCTCCATGCTGTTCATCAGGTTTTCAGCCCGCCTGATGCCGTATCCATGTTTCATTTTACTCCTCCTCCACATCTTCACGCACAGCGTTAATGGTGCCAATCAGTGCATAGACTGCGTGATCCAGGCTCTCCAGTACCTCATCCGGTTCCGTCTGAGCCAGTTCCATCAGGGTTTCTACCGTTTCTCCGCTCAGTCCCAGCTGTACCGCCAGTTCTTCCGCATCCGGCGTTCCGGCTGTCCCATCCAAAAACCACTCATAGGACAGCCCGAAAAAGGCGGCGATCTTCTGAAACTGGTACACATCCGGGACAAGGCCGCCGTTTTCCCATAAACGGACGGTGTGGGGCGTGACCCCCATATAACGGGCAAGAGCCTCCGGTTCCACGTCTGTAATAGTAAACAGCCCCTTTAAGCGGCGGGCAAAATAAGGATTGTAGTTCATACGCTAGCTCCTTCCTTCTTTTTATTGTCAAATTCCAAATGAAAACGGACAAACTTTTCTCCATCGTCGTCCATTACCACCACAGCATCGTAAAGGATGCCTTTTTTCTCAGAGAACAGGCCGGTCATTGGGACGCACCCATCTTTCAATAGGGCGGCTGCTGCTTTTTTTGTCAGTTGTTTATGCTTGTTGGTAAAAAATCGGTCATTCTTCCACAGGGCAAACCCACAGGAAGGGGTATCGTGATAGCCCAGACAAAAGAAGCTCTTTTTCCCCTCCACCACAGGCTTGCCGCAGCGGGGGCAGACTCCTACCGCCGCACGGTCAGGCTGGGACAAGGCGGATGTTCCCACCGACACGCCCGCATAGGTCTTAATAAGGCTGGCGGTCAGCCCTTCAATCCCGGCCATAAAGTCAGCTGGTGCAAGTTCGCCCCGTTCCACCTGCTTGAGCTTGTTTTCCCACTGGGCGGTGAGTTTTGCCGATTTCAGCTGCTCCGGCATGACCCGGATCAGTTCCATCCCCTGGTCAGTGGGCAGGAATTGTTTCTTCCTGCGCTCTGCAAAACCGGAACGCACCAGCTTTTCCAGAACAGCGGCACGGGTGGCAGGTGTACCCAGCCCCTTTCTCTCCAGGTTTTCTATCTCTGCAAAATCTTCGGCTCCGGCGTGTTCCATCGCTGCCAGGATGGTATCTTCGGTGTATGACCGGGGAGATGCAGTTTGCCCCTCTCTGAGTACCGCGCCGGCACCGGGAATGCTCTGCCCCTCTTGCAGTCTTGGCAGAGAGCTTTCCTCCGGCTCCGGTTTTTGTTTGAGAGAAGTGCGGAAAATCCGGTCTATGGCTTTCCATCCCTCGTCTGTTACCGCCTTTCCCTTGGCAGAGAAGTCCACGCCGCCGCAGGTTACGGTCACAGCAGTTTCTTCGTAGACGTGGGGATTTCCCACAGCGCACAGCAGCCGAACCGAAACCAGAAAGAGGATATTGCGCTCCCCTGTGGGCAGACTGGCGAGGTCGGCGCTGATAGCCTCCCTGGTGGGAATGATGGCATGATGGTCGGATACCCTGCTGTTATCCACCACCTGGGCCGGATGCGCCGGAATATCTGCCCCCAGTGCAAACGGCAGAATCCCAGCGATACCCTGACACAGCACCGGAAGTCCTGCCGCCATGTCCCCGGTCAAGTACCGGCTGTCCGTCCGGGGGTAGGTGGCAAGCCGTTTTTCATAGAGGCTCTGGAGATAATCCAATGTCTGCTGGGCAGTGTAATCAAACAGGCGGTTGGCCTCCCGTTGGAGGGTAGTCAAATCGTACAGCTTCGGTGGGCGCTCCGTTTTGTCCTGCCGGAGAATGGATTTCACACAGGCTGTTTTGCCAAGGCAGGATTTCCGCAGCTTTTCCGCATCAGTTTTGGAGGCAAACCGGCCACTGACCGGGCGGAAGCCTTCTAATTCCAGCTCCACTGTATAAAATTTCTCCTTTTTGAAGCTGGCAATAGCCGCCTCACGCTCCACCAAAAGAGCCAGGGTCGGGGTCATCACCCTGCCTACATTCAGGGTCTTGCCGTGATACAGGGTAGTAAAGAGCCGCGTCCCGTTAATACCGATCAGCCAGTCGGCCTTGGCTCTGCAAAGAGCAGCGTCATACAGACGGTCATAATTTCTGCTGTCTAGCAGGTTGGCAAACCCTTTGCGGATGGCAGATTCCTCCATGCTGGAGATCCACAGCCGCCGGACAGGCTTCTCACATCTGCACAAATGGTAGGTCAGCCGGAAAATCAGTTCCCCTTCACGGCCTGCATCGGTGGCACACACAATGGTGTCCACCCGGCTGTCGTGCATCAGGGCTTTTATGGTTTCAAACTGCTTTCTGGTGTCCGGCAGCACCTGGTACTGCCAGCGCTGCGGCAGAATGGGTAAATCCTTTCTGGACCATTTGGAGTAGCGTGGGTCATACCGGTCAGCCGGGGCCAGTTCCACCAGATGACCGATGCACCAGCTGACCAGCACATCCGGCCCTTCCAGATAGCCGTCCCGGCGCTGGGATGCTCCCAGTATCTTCCCCAGTGCCTGCCCAACACTGGGCTTTTCCGCAATCACAAGCTGCATTTTTCTTCCTCCTTTCGCATCAGGTTTCGCAGGCACACCCCCAGACAGGGACTGCTGCGCCCATAGGGGCAGTTATGGCAGCGGTGTCCGGGAGGGTAGACGGGCAGAGTTTCCTCTGCCCGCCGCCCGGCTGGTTTCTGCCGCATCATGTTTTCATATGGGCTGTTTGTAAATCGCATTCCATCAGCCCCTTTCCTCCGGTTCCTCCCCATATTCGTCCGGGTAATCGGGATAATCCGGTTCCTCCGGCTCGTCAGCGTCTACCTGCGTGGCATCGGATTCCTGGGATACATCCTCGTCCTCATTTACCATTTCTTCCTCCGCCCCGGTAATCTCGTCAAAGTCCTCCGCGTCATCCAGTTCCCGTTTGGGCTTATAGATTTTGAAATAGTAGCCTGCACCGCCAGCCGCCAGCACCGCAATCAGGATAAAAATGATGGTTCCGGCACCGCCGCCCTGGCTGGGTTCTTCTTCCGGTTCCTCCGGCACAGGCGCTTTGCCGGTACAGTCCTTGTAGCGCATCGCACAGACCGGACAGCTGGTATTTACCTCACCTGGGACGCACTGCTCCTTACAGCTGCACACCGGCTCCGGTTCCGGTACAGCGGAGACATCGGGCTTTTCCGTTCCCTGCTCTGCCAGAGCCATCAGATCGTCCTCGGTAACAGCATTTAAGAAATACACATTTTCGCCGTCTCTCTGGCGGTCGATCACCAGATAAAAGGTATTGTCATTCGGGGTTGTGAAGGTAAAAAACTCCTTCCCGTCCTCGCCGGTAGCATTATCCAGTACAGCAGCCTGCCCATCCGGGGTCAAAGGAACCGGGTCACGGGGTTTGGTGTCCGGCTTTGTCTCCGGGTCTGCGCTGGCAGATGCCGAGGGCCTGGAAGTGGACGCGCTGCCGGAACTGCCGCTGCTGGATGTACCCTGGCTGCCGGAGGGCTGATTCGATACAGGCGGTGTGCTTGGTTTGGATGGTGTGGTTGCAGGAGGTGTCGTTGGGGTCGTAGGTGTAGCCGGCTTATCGGAAGGCGTGGGGCATTGGGAGCCGCCCTGGTTTTGATCTTCCTCCGGTTCCCGGTACTCAGGATTTTTTACCAGAACATTTCTCGATTTGTTACCAGCCTCATCTACTGCCTGGACGGTGATCTGTTCAAAATGCTCCTCCAAATCCCGCAGACGAATATCCAGTGTCCCATTGGTCAAATCGGTGTGCCGTTCTCCATCCACATAAATCGCTGCCACGCCGGAAAGGTCATCATCTGCCTCAGCCCGCAAAAGCCGCCCGTCCACAGCAGCCCGGAGGGTAGGGGCAGTGCGGTCAAAGCATTCGATATATCTGGACTTTTCAAAAATCTGCTCATCGTGTCCGGTAACAGTCACATAGATGGTACAGTTTTCAGAAATCTCCACCACTCCGGTATGCAGGTTGTCTTTCTCCTCCAGTTCATCGGTGATGTCCTGCCAGTTCCCATTTTTCTCCACCTTGACCTTTACAGCGGAAAAACCGTTTCCTGCTTCGTCTGTCACATGGATGGACACATCTGCGGCTCTGGTATGCCAGCCGGAGGGAGGAAGGATGGAAATGGTCACATCTGAAACCGGAACAGGATCAGGAGCCTTTCCTGTGCAGGCAGTCAGGTCAGTTTTGCAGACAGGACAGTCCGCATTGACCTTCCCCGTTTCACATTTGCTGGCACAGTTGCAGATCGGCGCTGGTTCCGGCTCCTTGCCCGTACAGCCGCTTACATCAGTCGTACACACCACACAGTCCATGTTCGGGGTGGTCGGTGTGCATTTTACATCGCAAAAGCAGACCGGCGCTGGCTCCGGCTCCTTGCCTGTACAGCCGTTTACATCTGCTGCACACACCACATAGTCCATGTTCGGGGTAGTCGGTGTGCATTTTACATCGCAAAAGCAGACCGGCTCCGGCTCCTTGCCCATACAGCCGCTTACATCTGCCGCACACACCACACAGTCCATGCTAACGGTGGTTTTGCCGCATTTCTCATCACAGGTACAGACCGTTTCTTCTAATGGAACATCATTGCCGGACACGCCGGAACCGGCGGCCTGGACGGTAGCTGCTGCGCCCATCAGCGGCACAGCGGCGGCAAGGCTGAGCAATACACACAATCCCAGCGATACAATCCGTTTGAATATCGTATTTGCCATTACATTGATTCCTCCTGATTCATCCGATTTGTCTGGAGCGGCTCCTTTGCCGCCCCAAGAGCTTCCAAAAGACCGCGCAGCTCCTCCGGGGTGGCAGCCACGCTGCGCACCATCTGCAAGATTTCAAGGTTCTCCTGTTCGGTGATCTGCCGTTCAATATCTTTGACCCTGGCCTGCCATTCGCTGGATTTCTCCTTTGCTTTGGCAAGGTCCGCCTTCAGCCTGTCAAGCTTCATGGCTGCTTCCTCCTTTCCAGTTCGGCACATAGTCCGCAAAATGCGGGACTGTGTGAAAAATCCGCTTGTTGTTTACATAACGCTGGAGCTGCCGGGTAATTCTGGGGGTGCTGGGCCGGTTATAAACCATCAGGTAAGGGTCATAACCAAGTTCCCGCAGGGTTTCCACCCGGTACAAATCCTGCTCATGGGTGCTTCCGTAGTTTGCCAGCACATAGACCCGCCGCTTTCGATAGTCTGTGATCCTGCTCCATTCCAGAAAGCGGCAAAAATACGGCGTCAGGTCGATGGAAGGATCATCCCAGGCAAAATGCACCGTTTTGACCCGCACCTGGTTTAAGAGCGCCGTGTTATCCGGCGTAATCAGCCGGATGTCCAGTCCTTGGGTAAAATCTACAAAGGCGCGGCTTTCGGCAAGCTGTATCAGCAGCTCCTCATGGTCGGCACAGACCAGAAGGTTTGCATCCAGCAGCTTGATTTCCTTCTGTCCGGCCCAGAACTCCGACAGGTCTGCGGTTTTGATGCTTTTCCGCCCTTCCTTGCCGCTGACAATACAAAATCCGCAGTTTCTCGGACAGCCACGGCTCAAAAAGCCGTATGCTGTGTCTACAAACTGCGGATAAATGGAGTAATCCGGGCGGATATGTTCTATCTCGTCCGGCAGGTTTTGAAAAATGCCGTAGCCGGTGCCGCCAAGCACCACCTCGCCGGCATTGGTCACTGCTATGCTGTCCTTTGAGTACAGGTCGGTAAAAACCCTGCTTTTGTAAACACGGTCGTATTGATGGGCTGGATTCCACCACTCCACCAGATCGCCTCGTGCCTTATGGTGGGCAGACAGCTTCATCAGGGGAAGGTTGGGCCAGTTGTGACTGTCTACATCCAATAGTCCGATTTTCAATCTATATCATCCTCCAATCCTGCCAAAAGCATAAAAGTGTTTCGTCCAATAGCTGCTGTTGATATTTGCGTAACCGATGGGGTCTCCGCAGTGGAGCATCTGCCCGTTTCCTACATAAATGCCCACATGGGACACCGGCCCCGGCGATGAATAGGTTCCGCTAAAGAAGATCAGGTCGCCCGGCTGGGCGTTCTCCCTGGAAACCGGAGTGGAGAGATTGTATAAGCCTCCAGCAGTCTGCCGGCCCACGCTGCCCACGCCGGACTGATTGATGACCCAGGATACATACCCGGAACAGTCAAAGGAGGTGGAGGGAGAGGAACCGCCCCAGACATAGGGGTAGCCCAGGTATTTTTCGGCTTCTGCCATCATGGCATCGAAGCTGCCGTCTCCCATCGGTTCCCCGGAGTCGTCCGGGATTACCGGCCCGCCCGGTTCTCCGGGACGCGCACCGCCGCTGGTATCTCCGTTGTCCACAAAGTAGTAGGGATTCAGATACTGACCGTTTAACATGGTTTCCAGATGCAGGTGCGGTCCTGTGCTGTTGCCGGTGCTGCCCACAGTGGCAATCACATCGCCCCGCTTGACCTCCTGGCCTGCGCCGACCGACAGGCTGGCGCAGTGGGCGTACCGGGACTGATAGCCCTTGTCGTCCTCAATGACCACACACAAGCCATAACCCCCGGCGTCTCCGGCTGAAACGATTCTTCCATCGTGTACCGCCCGAATAGGCGTCCCCTGTGCCACTGCAATATCCATCCCGCGATGCAGGTTTTTCTCCCCGCTGATGGGATGGATTCTATATCCGTATGGGCTGGATACATAGGACAGCCAGGGAAAATCAAAAGGATTGCCGAATGCCTGACGGTTACCGTAGGTCTGCATATATACGCCGTACCGGTCGCTCTGCACCCCGGACGGCAGGCTTTCTGCAATGATCTGCCCCAAAGGCCGAACCGAAAGAGTGGTTTGCAGCACATACCAGTCATAAGGATCGCCTTCGCTGTCATACCGGGTCTCCACGATTTCCTCCCTGGTCAGGGTGTACTGCTGGGAAAAAAGCCGTTCCAGCTCTGCCTGCACCTGTGCATAGGTAAACGCATCATAAACAGCGGAGAGATAGCCCATCAGTTCATAGGGGTTGTGTCCAATCTCCCCGATGTTGTACCGGTACTCGTCAAAGCCCGGATAGTTGATTTCCGTATCCTTGATGTCCTTTTGCAAATCAGTTTCCAATTCGGTATAATACAGTTCGCTGTCGTCGATCTCTGCCTCGTCTGCCATATAGCAGGATGAGATATAAGAGGACTGGACACCGGAAAGCATTGCCGTACAGGAAGCCATCCCCGCCGCAAAAAACAGCACCACCACCACAAATCCAGCTACGGCAAGAAATACCGCCTTATGGGCAGCTGCCATCTGTGCCGTCGACCGGATCACCTGTCCGGTAGCAGTCAGCACATTTCGGGTATGCTGTGCGGTTTTCTGCGCTTCTCTGGCAGCCTGGGCATATTTGCGCTTAATTTTCTGCTTCTGCACCCATTTCACCATGGCATTTTTCTTTTGCAGCTCCGGGTGATCCCGAAGTGCAGTCTGCCAGGCAAGACGGGCGTTGTCCTTTGTTAGACGCCTCTCGGCTTTCCTTACCTCGCGGTAGGGCTTCGTGCGCAGCCGCTGGCGGTTCCAGCGAAGAAAACGGCCTGCGCCGCGCTCGGCAAGAAACTCCCCCTTATGGGCAGCCTCCACCGCCACATTCTGTTGTTCCACCTCCCGGATTTTCGCGTGTACTTTGAAAACAGCCGCTGTCTTTGCAGTCTGCACAGCGTCCTTTACCGCCCGTTTGGAAAGAGAAGGTGTTTCCGGTATGACTTCCTGCTCAAACCGAAGGCGGCGGCGCACCTTTCCGGTGTCGCTGTCATACTGGCGGCTTAGCTGGATTTTTCGTCTGGCAGGAAGTTTACTCTGTGCCTTTTCCAGCTTTTTGCCCGATTGCTCCACCCGGCGTCTGGCTTTTTCATATTGCCGGTGCGCCTTTTCATGGCTGGCTTTCTCCGGTTCGTCCATGGGTTCTGTTCCAGCATCCTGTCCATCCGGCGCAGTACCATCGGAGGATGGTGCAGCATCTTCAAACCGCAGCCGTTTTTTTGTCCGTCTGGTACGGCCCTCCTGGGGCTCCTCCTCAGCGGTAAATTTGAGCCGCCCGGATTCCACGGTTTTTCCGTCAGCTGATTGTTCCACTGTGCTGCTTCTCCGGCTGTCCCTGGGCGGCGGTTTGCGGGAAACTGCCGATTCCGGCTCCGGGCGTTCCTGAGACTGCTTTCTGATAATCGGTTTATCTCCGGCATCCCGCATGGAGGCAGGCGCACCTGCCGGCCCCCATACCTCCGGCGCGGAATGTCCCTCCATAGGGTCAGCGTCCTGAAGGGACTGCTGCTGTCGGGCCACGCGCTTTGCTGCACGATGGCCTGCCGCCTGTTCCTGGGGACGGTCTTTTTCAAAAGAAACATCCTCCAGACGCTGGCTGACCCGCTGTTCCTCGCCGGTGGTCCGGTTCTGCTCAACCAGACCGTCCCGGCTCATCTTATGGACTTTTTTATCCCTGGAACGAAATTCCTGCTCCCTCATAGGCTGGCCTCCGGGGCTTTTTTCTCCCAGCCCTGGGCCGCTGTCTGTTCCAGCTGCTCCCCGCTGCCGATGGCGGCAAGGGTAACATTGTTTATATACTCCACGCCTTACACCTCCTTACTGAACCTGCTCCGCCAGGTCCTCCGGGCGGGTGGTCATAATGGAATAGAGTTCGGTGTCCTTGGGGAAGTGGTCAACAAATGGGATGATTACATTCCCATAAAACAAAAGCCCCTCACCGGCATTACTGTTGGTCACATAGGACAGCTGGTGGGGGGAGATATTCAGCTGTCTGGCCAGGATGGAACGGTCGCCCGCCGCCTGGTTGAGCATATAGATAAAGTCCGAGTTCTCAAAAATGTTCTCAATTTCTCTGCTGGAAAGCAGGTCCTTCACATTTTGGGTGATCCCTGTGGGGATTCCGCCCCATTTGCGGAAGCGTTTCCAGATTTCAACGGTGTAGGCAGCGGTCTGTTCCTCTTTCAGGAGAAGGTGCATTTCGTCAATGTACAGCCGGGTGGATTTTTTCTGTTCCCGGTTTTCACTGACCCGTCCCCACACCTGGTCCTGCACCACCTGCATCCCGAACTTTTTCAGCTGCTTACCCAATTTTTTGATGACATAGCAGACAATCCGGCTTTTGATTTTCACATTGGTGCTGTGGTTAAATACATTGAGGGAGCCGGTGACATAGATTTCCAAAGCAGTGGCAAGCCGCTGTGCCTCCTTTTCCGGCTGTTCCCGCAGAAGCTGGTACAGATCGCCCAGAATCGGCATCTTCTCCGGGATGGGGTCTTGCAGATACTCCCGGTAGACCATGTGGACACAGCGGTCAATGATGGTCTTTTCCACCGGCTCCAGCCCGGCCTTTCCACCTACGATCAGCTCGCACAGGGACAGGATGAAATCGCTCTTTAGGGTCAGCGGATTGTCGTCCTCTGAATAGTTGAGGGTCAAGTCCATAGGGTTGATATACTGGTCGGAGGTGGGAGAAATATCAATGACCTGTCCGCCCAGCCGCTGCACCAGCGCCGAGTATTCGTCCTCCGGGTCGATAATGGCAATATCATCCTGTGTAATGAGAAAGGCATTGGTGATCTCCCGCTTGGCAGAGAAAGACTTGCCGGAACCCGGCGTTCCCAGAATCAGCCCGTTGGGGTTTTTCAGCTTCTTGCGGTCAGCCATAATCAGGTTGTTGGATAAGGCATTCAGGCCATAGTAGAGGGCTTCCCCACGCATATATAATTCCTGCGTGGTGAACGGCACAAAGATGGCAGTGCTTGAGGTGGTAAGCCCCCGCTGAATGGGAATCTGGTTTAAGCCCAGCGGCAGGGAGGACATCAGCCCCTGCTCCTGCTGGTAATCCAGGCGGCGCAGGGTGCAGTTGTATTTTTGGGCAACGCCCGCCGCCTGGAAGATGTTGTTCTCCAGCTTCTGTCGGGATGGTGCGGTGTTCATCACCAGCACCGTCACCAGGAACATTCGCTCATTGCGGCTCTGCAAATCTTCCAGCAGTGTCTTGGCCTCGCTTCCATAGGTGGCAAGGTCGCTTGGAATAATTTCCATGTCGTACCCTGCCCTGACCGCTTTTTTCTGCTCCTCGATTTTCATTTTGTCCAGGTCCGTGATCTTGCGCTTAATGGTCTTGATGGCTGCACTCTGGTCGATGGACTGGATATGCAGCGTCACCACCATACTGCTTTTCAGTTCCAGAAAATCTGACAGCATCCGGTCGGTCAGCTCCGGGGCCAGGATTTGCAGGAAGCTGACTGCACCAAAGGTTTTTCCAATCAGGAATGTCCGACCGTTTTTGAAGGTAAAGCTGTCCGGCGCAATAAAATCCTTGCTGGACAGCCCGGTTTTCCAGATAGCGTCCCAGGCAAACCGGAGTTTTCCGCCTGCGGGGTGGAACATCCGATACAAGATGGAAAGGCGCTCATATCCGTCCAGAGCGCGGGCCTTGACCCCCAGCACCTTGAAATTTGCCAGAATATCCGCCTCAATCCGCTCCAGTCTTGGTTTTGCCGCCTTCAAATCGTCTGCCTCAATGCCAAATGTAATATACTTGGTTTTGCTCAGGCCGTTGTTGCCCTTGGCAAGCTGACCCTTGAGCATATCCGAATACTCCTTTCGGATGGCGTTGAAATCATCGGTCTGCTCCGGGATATGGATGGTGCGTTTGTATTCCTCCATATCTACCCGCTGGTTTAAGAAGGACAGCTGGAAGTGGATGGAAGCGTCAAAATAATTGAGAAAGTCACAGTAATTCTCAAAAATCTGGTTCTTATCATCGTTCTGTGCCAGCTGGTAGTTGATGTCGTAAAACTGAATCTGCTTGGTGAAAAAGTGATCGTTCACCACACAGATGCCGTCCCGGCACATCTCCTGATAGGGAATCGTCTGCTGGGCGGTTTTGGGGATGCGCCCGTCCCGCTTGGCTTTTTTGACAGCGGCGCTCAGCCGCCGTTTCTCTGAGCTGGTAAGTTTCCGATCCGGGGACAGCCGGATCAGCTTCCCCAGGTCAGCTTTATCCTTTTTTAACTGGCTTTTTGCCGCCTGAAGGCTTTTTTCCTGCTGTACCTGCCGTTTTGTTTTCAAGTTCTGCCACCTCCTTGTCGTGGTCGTGCTGCCGCATCAGGGCTGCATACAGGTTATCCGTCTGATAGGGTCTGGTACGGGGCCGCCGAAACTGGGCTTCGATATAGTTTTTTATGACCTGCTCCAGCGGCTGTCCGTCTTTTTCGTAGATGCCGAAAAAGAAAAAGGGCATCATCAGGCCGATCATCAGCAGAGCCGATGATTCATTTCCCAAACTGGCCCTTGTGAAAAGATAGGCCGGGATTCCAACAAGGCCGCCCAGCCCAAAGCAGACCAGCTGGCGTTTGGTCAGGTTGAAGGCAACCTTGGTCTTTACTTTTGTCAAATCCTTGGGTACTGGCACAAAAGGCATTTTCTCACCTCCTGGTTCCTGCAATCATCCGGCGACCGAAAGCAGTACACGCCTGCCATACCCGGAAGGGTATCAAAAAAGAGGTTGCCGGGGACACGGCTCTGTACCGCAGCCAGCAGGCGCGCCATCTCTCCGGGACTGGCCTTGGCTGTCACATCCTCTGCTACCCGGACGATGAAATGGGTCTTTCTTGGGCTGTTGTGGGCGGTCAGGTTCTGGAGTGTGGAAGCGATCCGATCTGCTTCGTTCTGTATCCTCTGGTCGTCCAGCACTTGCCCGGAAACGCCAGATTGTTCCGTCTTATGTCTTTCCCACGCCAGCTTTCTTTGCGCCACATCCTGTTTTTTCGCTTCATTCCATGCCTCCGTCCTTTCTGAATGGTTCATCTTGCCTCCTTATCCCTGGGCGGCGCTGTCTGGCTTGCCTGAACTGGCTTGACTGCCAGCTGCGCCTTGATGGATGGTTTCTGCTCCGGCTGTTCCCGAACCGCTTCCAGTTCCTTACGGGCAAGGGACACAAAGCCATCTAGTACCGCTGGATGGCTGTTCACGATATACTCATCGCGCCGGCCATTTTCTGGGACAGGGACTGCCTGCGCCCACGCCCGGTTACGGCTGGAAAACCGCTGGTCCCAGTCCTTTTCCTGAATCGTTGCCGCCAGCACATGGGTCACTCGTTCCGGGCTGAACGCAGCCAGCACCTCTTTCGCAGCATCCCCTGAAAGGTGCATCCCGTCAAATCCCTCCCGTATGGCGGTTTCAATGGCATCCCGGCAGGCAATATTGGTTTGATGGGACGCTTTCCAGAGGTCAGTTTCGTTATGCTCCCTGGCATACTTTAGTGACTGACGGTACACAGGAACAGCGCGGGTCGCTTCCTGCTGGCTGTCCAGCGTATCCTTTGCCCGATCCTCGATGCTTGCACGGATGACATCCATGTGTTCCGTTTCCAGATTGGTAAAATGCTTGTACACATCGCTCAGCGGAGACGGAGAGGACAAGAGTGCCTCAGCCTGCTGACGGGGCAGATCCATTTCCTCCATCGCCATCAATATATCCTCCCGCACTGTGTACTCATAGGTGTGGTTCAGGATTTCCTCCGGTGTCTGCCCCAGCAGCCAGGAGCGGTAGGTATCCTGCTCCGCCGCCATTTTGTCATACAGAGCGTTGTTCAAATTTTCCTGGTTCATCTTGGCTCCTTTCCTTTACCTTGCGTCTCTGCCCGCTGACTTCTGCACATCAGGAGCCGGACGGGCCGCAGATTCCTTTGCGGCACTTTGCAGCGCGCCGCGCACCGAAGGGCGTTCCACCGCCTTTTCATATTCGCCTAAGATGGCAGCATTCAGCGCCTGGCGCATTTCCTTTGTCGTGGGACAGCAGATGTCGTGGTAGCTTCCGTCCTTATCTTTCCGGCTGGGCATCGCCACAAATGCGCTCTTTTCGCTGTCCATCAGGCGAATCCCATTGACAGCAAAGCAGCCGTTCAGGGTCACACTGGCAAATGCCAGCAGCTTGCTGTTTTCTTCCTTTACCGGATAGACTTTGACGCGTACATCCAGCTTCTGTTCGGTTCCGGCTTGCGGTATTCTGTTTTCATTCATAGCGTTTTCCTCCAAATTTCAGTTAGTGGGCGTTGAAAATTGACTTCGAGATGGCTCCCGTCTTAAACAGGGAAAAGCAAAGCAGCACCGTATAACCGGCGCACTGCCAAATGGCGATATGGATGCTGCCGGCATTTCCAATCTGACCGATCAGCACCGCATAAATGGCAACACAGATCATAATGAAAAAGCCTTGCAGTCCAAGCGCCACAAGACCCCGCAGATAGTTGTTTCCCATCTGCCCCCACTCCCGGTTGGTCATGGTGGCAAAAGGGATTGCCCCGACTGAGCAATAAAGTAGGGTAAGAACCCGGCGCCTTACCATATCACTATGGCAGGTTTCCGAGAACTCCCCTCCGAACCGGACTTACACCTCTCAGCGTATCCGGCTCTCCAGATGTCAGTCTAATTTCCCCGCGTGTAACTTGTCGTGACAGTAGACGCAGAGTGCCATTGTCTTGCGCTTACGCCCAATCATGGCGATTTCCCATTGTTTTCTGCCACTTAAATCTTTGAGTTTTCGTATATGGTGTATTTCAAGCGGCACATTCTCTGCGCCACACCACTCACACCTGTTTGCTTGCAGTCTTTTTATAAGACTATTACGCCCATAATTCTCAAAAATTCTTGCTACTATATCAGGATTTCCGCTTTCTACTTTAGTGTCCCGGCGGAACCCATTATTGTAAAACAATACCTTTCCGACCTTGCCGTTTTTCTTCGGATATTCCACAACAAAATCTTTTCCTTGACGGTACTTGCGGATAATTCTGCTGATTCGTGTCCGATATTTTCCAGCAAAGGTTTTGAGCATACTGTATCTCATTACATAGTAGAAGTTATTGAGTACAGACACGTTGTTTGCAAGTCGGTAGTAGTTATACAATCCACGGATTTCTGCGTTGTATTGGTTTAGGATTTCCAAATCGTCCAAGTGCAACAGGCGAGTGCGCCGGACAGGTTCCCAAACCTCTTTGTTTCCATTTTGTTTGTCGTATTTAATCTTGAGGGCATTGTAGGAGAACAGTCGTTTTACCCACTTATCATGGGGAACATAAAGTAAGACTTTTCCATTGTTTACCCGTCTGGTAGCCCCGGTTTTGGTCTTTTTGTTGTGTTCGCCTTTGGCGATTGTGACCTCATATCCCAAGAACTTCGCAGCGTCGTGTCCATGAGTAATCAATGTCTTTTCCTCGGACATTTCCAGATGGAGTTTGTCCCGGATAAAGCAGCCTACATCTTGTTTAATCTGTTCTGCGTCCTCTTTGCTGCCGATAACTCCAATTAAGAAATCATCGGCATATCGGATATAGCAAATCCGTTTATAGCTATCGTCCATCTGGTCGCTATACGGCATAGATTTCAGACTACGCCGCAGTTCCCGGATTTCTGCAATTAAGCCCTCTTTTTCTTCCTCGCTCATTTTAGAGAGATTTCTTTTAAGCCTTTGTTCTTTCCCCCGGCAGACATCCAGCTTCTTCTTGAACGCAGGATTGATTTTACGGCGGTTTCCGCAGTTGAATTTCTCTGCATACTCTGCCATATAGCTATCCAGTTCGTTCATGTAGATGTTTGCAAGGATAGGGCTGATGATGGAGCCTTGCGGAGTGCCGGAATAAGTATTGTGATAATTCCAATCCTCCATATATCCAGCTTTCAAGAACTTCCAGAGCAGACCGATGAAATGTTCATCTGCAATCCGCTTTCGCAAAATAGCAATCAACACATGATGGTCTACGTTGTCAAAACAGCCCTTTATATCTCCCTCAACGAACCACTTTGTCCCCGTAAAATATTTCTGCACATATTTGAGTGCCGTATGACAGCTTCTGTTTATACGGAAACCGTGGGAATAGTCGCTAAAGGTTGGCTCATAAATACTCTCTAAGATGAGCCGCACCACCTCCTGTATCAGTTTATCGTCGAATGACGGTATCCCCAGAGGACGCATTTTCCCATTGGATTTCGGGATATACGTTCTCCTTGCCGGGTTAGGCTGATAACTAAAATCCCGCATCTTTTCAATGAGGGCGTTTATCCTTGCCATTCCCATTCCGTCAATGGTTTTGCCGTCTGTTCCGGCTGTCATGTTGCCTGGTTTCGCCTGTATCCGCTGATATGCCAGCAGATAGAATTGTGGATTGT
>ERZ1673746.945-NODE-945-length-24750-cov-32.164325_pt1 | contig 24750 bp, 25 predicted proteins | sample MGYA00580205_ERZ1673746 | MGnify/ENA primary metagenome ERZ1673746 (study PRJEB41218, sample SAMN15661771) | gut metagenome | host: Homo sapiens | place: Canada: London | collected 2015-08-20/2019-03-30 | study: EMG produced TPA metagenomics assembly of...
ATTTCAGAATGGATAATTTGCCCGATTTGTGGCAACAAAACCCGTGATAGAGTTAGAGAAGATACTGTTTTAAAAAATTATCCTCTTTACTGTCCGAAATGTAAGAAAGAAACTTTAATAAATGCAAAGAAATTACATATAACCGTCATCAAAGAGCCAGACGCATAGACGCAGAGCCGATGAACTTGTGAGATAACCTTATAAGTCATCGGCTCTTTTTTTACATAAATATAGAATTTGACAAGTCCGCCAAATAAAAAAAACGGTGTTTTGGTGGGCAATTTTGTCATGCTCAGATAGCTATTTTATCCCTCCAGACCTGTTTTGAGTTTGGAGGGATTTCTTATGTGTTGGTCTGATAACACTGTGCTGCTGATTTTAAGCAGCAGTTATTTACATACCGTTCGATAGAGATGAGGATAATTTGTTAAAAAAATTCTTATCTCCATTTGGGGAAATTATGCTCCAAGAATAGATATTAAATATCTATATAATAGAATTGATATTTCTTATAACCGTAAAGGTCTGACAGCCTTTGCGGTTTTTCTTTTGTCGTTTTTTGTTGAATTAAGGCGTAAGCCTGTTTGGGGTGTAGGGTGTCGTTCTCCGCCGATCAATCTGAAATTTCAAAAATTCAGATTGATTGGAGGAACGAAAAATGAATGAAAAACATCCTAACCGAAAAAAGGACAAGCATAACCCTTATACGCTGATGATTGTAGAGGGCAGATATTACCTCTCTTTTAAAGATGGGCGGGGGATAATGCAAAATATTGAAATAGATAAAGTGCTGTATGACCTGTTTAACCGTTTTGAGCTTGAGGACATTTCCTATCTTAATCGAGTGAGCAGGCACATTGAACACTCTGAGTTGACAGAAAGCTCCTTAAATGACCGAGCCTTTTATAAGGAAGAAAGTCTTGAGGAAACCGTTTCAAGGAGTATGGAATATGAGCAGTTACATAAGGCAATTTCAAAACTGCCCGAAACACAAAAACGAAGGCTGCTTCTGTATTTTTTCGGAGAGTTGAACTATGAACAGATCGCAGAGCTTGAGGGATGTAAATATCAGGCTATTCAAAGCTCTATCTATGCGGCAATCAAAACTTTAAAAAAATTTTTGAAATAGTGCCTTGTGTTATGGACTTTGAGTGAGCAAACAGGTGAGAGGGATTAAATTCCTTCCACCTGTTTTGCTTTGTGTGGCGAAAACGGGAGTGATCCTTGACAACCGAATATCCATTCGTCAAATACTTCCTCTTTGTGATTGTGATGAGCATAAGCGTGTGCAGCGGTACGCCAAGACCTGTTAAGAAGCAGCGAGCGATGAAAGGGGGTGATCTCATTCATTACCGACTGAAAATATCGGATTGCTTCCGATTTCGCAATAACCCACAAAGAGAATAATGGTACTCCCGTCCAGTCACAAGTCCGAGCGTGATAAAACCGTCGCAGACAATGAGGGCGGCTCTGGCAGACCGTCAGAGGGGTGAAACTCCCGTGGTGTCAGTTCGCTGCTGACCGTTTGGCGACTTCCCTGTGTTCTATGAACACATTGCATTTCGGGGTGTCGAGGACAAATTGAGATGCTTCTATCATAAAGCCAGATAAAAGGTAGTCATAGGAACAGATTTTGCTAATGATCTTCCAATATTAAATACTTCCTTTTGTCTGGCTGTTACATAGGTAAGTTCTTTCTTACCTAAAACCAGATAGGAGGTCTGAATATTTATGGAAAGAATTATCAAGCGTGGGGATATTTTCTACGCAACACTTAATCCCGTCATTGGCTCAGAGCAAGGTGGTACGAGACCTGTTCTTACTATTTCTAATAATACGGGGAACAGGCATAGTCCAACAATTATTGTCGCACCGATAACAAGTCGTACACATACGAAAGCAAAACTCCCGACACATACAGAGGTGAAAGATTTTGATAAGCTCGATAAGGACTCAATTATTCTGCTTGAACAGATAAGGACGATTGATAAGCAGAGATTAAAACAGTATATAGGGCTGATGCCCGACCACATAATGGCAAGAGTTGATAAGGCTCTTGCCATTAGTCTTGCAATGAACGGAGAGGGGTGTTTTGATGGAGCAAAGTAATGGACAGAAATTTGCACATTATAGTATTCAATTTGCATGTTTGCAGAAGTTAAAGAAAAACGGTTTAATTACGGTAGATGAGTACGAAGCCATAAAAAAACGGCTTATGAGTGATTTCAATGTCGTTTCAAATCTTGCGGCTTAATACTTATCAGTAAATAAAATATCGGAGGTATAATCGTATGAATGATGTTCAAGTAATCAAAGCAAACCGTAACGAAAATCGTATTCGTGGTAGAAAGGTAGAGATACTGAGAGTTGCTGCTTATTGCCGTGTTAGTACAGATAGCGAGGATCAGCTTAACAGCTATAAGTCACAGGTTATGTATTATACGGACTTAATCAAGAAAAAACCAGAATGGTCTTTAGCTGACATATATGCTGACGAAGCCATAACAGGAACGCAGGTAACAAAGCGAGAGGATTTCCAGAGAATGATAAACGATTGTATGAATGGAGATATTGATATGGTCATTACAAAATCCATTTCGAGATTTGCCAGAAATACATTAGATACTCTGAAATATGTTCGTATGCTGAAAGAGAAAGGCATTGCTGTTTTCTTTGAGGATGAAAATATCAATACTTTAACAATGGATGGAGAACTGCTTTTGGTGGTACTTAGTTCTGTTGCACAGCAGGAAGTTGAGAATATATCTTCCAATGTCAAAAAGGGCTTGAAAATGAAAATGCAGCGAGGAGAACTTGTAGGTTTTCAAGGATGTTTGGGATATGACTATCATAAAGATACGAAAAGCATATCTGTCAACGAAAAAGAAGCTGAAATTGTGAGATATATTTTTAATCGGTATATAGAAGGGGCGGGGTGTACAGTGATAGCCAATGAGCTTGAGAATCTTGGCTATAAGACAAAATATGGAAGCTCACGGTGGGTGCAATCCACAGTAATCGGTATTATTAAAAACGAAAAATATAAAGGCGATTTGCTGTTAGGTAAAACATTTACGGTTGATCCTATTTCTAAAAGACGGTTGGAAAACTTTGGAGAGGAAGATAAATTTTATATCCGTGACCATCACGAAGCAATTATCAGTGAGGAGATATTTGAAGAAGCACAGAAGATACTTGCAAAAAGAAATGTTAATCGTGGTGTACATCAGGAAGGTCAGAAGCGGAACAAATTTAGCAGGAAATATGCTTTTAGCTGTATGATTAAATGTGGTTTTTGCGGAGGTACACTAAGCCGAAGAAATTGGCACAGTAGTTCTGCTTATACTAAGACAATCTGGCATTGTGTGACGGCTACCAAACATGGAAAAAAGAATTGCCCACATTGTAAAGGCATACCTGAAGAAGTAATTGAAAATGCTTTTGTAAAAAGCTATCAGCTCTTATGTTCCGATCAACATGAGGTTGTGAGTGAGTTTCTTCAAAAAGTTGAGGATATTCTCAAAGACGACGCTTCTTTGAAACGCTTGCCGAAGATTGAAAAAGAAATGACAGATTTGCAGCGAAGAAAAGAAAAACTGCTTGACTTAAGGCTTGATAACAATATCGACAGGGATATTTATGATAAGAAAAATCAGGAGTTATCGGAGCAGTTAAAAAAACTTCAAGCCGAACAGTTGCAGTTGGTTGAGTTGAGCAAAAATCAGGAGAGTACCAAAACAAGGATAAGAGAATTTCGGAAAAACTTAAATTCTGGAGAACTATTGGAGAGCTTCGATAGAGTGGTTTTTGAAAGTGTAGTTGAAAGAATAATTATCGGCGGTTATAATGATGAAGGAGTGGAAGATCCGTTGAAGATAACTTTTGTATATAAAACTGGTATCCACTCAAATCTTAATGCAAAAGATTTTAAGCCAAAGCGTAAAAACGCTGCGGCTGTACATACGGACGCAGAATTGTGTTCCTATGCAAGTGTCGAGGATAACAAATTGTGTTTACATAGTAGCTCCGACACATGTTGAGACGGTAGTACTGCTTTCCCACAAAAAGCCAGACGGACATATCAACGTAAAAGTTGAGTTTGGCGAAGGTGAGGGAAAAGTTCCGCTTGATAATATCGCTAAAAGAGCCGAAGAGTACAAGCCCAAGGAACGAGTGACCTACAAAATGATAAAGGAGTACATAGAAGCTAAATACGGCTTCAAAGTACATACCGCATATATCGCAGAGGTAAAGAGAGATTTAGGCTTGCCAATGTACGATGCTCCTAATGCGGTAGAAGAATTGAAACAGCCGAAGAAACATCCGACGGCGGAGAAAGTGGAAGCGATAAAGGATGCGTTAAAGCATTATAAAATTATCTAAAGCGAGAAGATTTGTTATAAATTAAGCTACAAAAATTTTGATAAAAAGATGAGGAAATATGTATGGAAAATAATCTGTGTTTAAAAACCGTAAATAATTTATGTCAGTGTTCCTTTTTTGTTCCAGCATATCAAAGGGGGTATCGATGGACAGAACAAGAAGTATCAGATTTGTTGAATGATATTGATGATTTTAGACCAAGGGAAATTCCTAATAGTGACGAAAAGACATGGTATTGCCTTCAACCACTTGTTGTGAAAAAGAGGTTGAGTGATGATTATGAATTAATTGATGGTCAGCAACGATTAACAACTGTATACCTTATCCTTTTTTATCTAAATCAGGATTTTGTTGAAAATAAAAGGGATTTACTTTTTGAAATTGATTATGAAACTAGGAAAGGGACAAAAGATTTCTTAAAAAAGCCTCAAGAACTTAACGATACAAATATAGATTTTTATTATATTAGCAGGGCATACAAAACAATTGAGGAGTGGTTTGAAAAAAAAGATCAAGATTTTGATAAGGGCGCATTTAGATCAAAAATAAAATTTAATACAAGGTTTATATGGTATGAAACATCTGAATTAGATACAATACCTGTCTTTTCAAGGCTTAATATTGGAAAAATTAGTTTGACGAATTCTGAACTTATAAAAGCGTTGTTTTTGAATAGTTCAAATTATGGAAAAGAAGATGCAGATAGAATTCGCCAGCGACAATTTGAAATTGCGGCAGAATGGGATACTATTGAAAATGGACTTCAAGATGATAGACTTTGGTATTTTCTTAGTGATGTCCAAAAACAAGATAATCGTATTGAATTGATTTTTGATCTTATGTCTGGAGAACAAAAAGCAGATTCTTATGCGACGTTTAGATTTTTTAATAACAGGATGCAGAAACATGATCAGGAGAATCTTAACCTTAATTGGAAGGAAGTTAAAGACCATTATCAACGGTTTGATGAATGGTTTAAAAAGCGAGAATGGTATCATAAAATTGGATTTGTTTTATATGTAAAAATTCTTAGCATTTCAGATTTGTATGAGAATTCATATTCTATGAGTAAAAATGCTTTTTCTGATTATCTGGATAATGCTATAAAAACATATTATAAAAAAACACACCTCACGGAATTACAATATGGTGATAGTAAAACAAAATCTGTTTTACTACTTTACAATATTATAACCATGCTTAAAAACGATAAAGATAGATCATATTTTCCTTTTGATGCATTTAAAGTAGAGAGATGGGACATTGAGCATATTGCTTCGCTTAAAGATGCTATTCCTGAGAAAACAGAGAGAAAACAATGGCTTAATGATGTAAAACCATATGTTGATAAAAGTGTTCCTGGCGGGAAGAATATTTTAAAAAATATAGATTCATGTGATATTTATGATGATACTGAATTTGAACAGTTGTTTGAACAGGTAAATGATCATTTTAATTATAAGATAATCAACCAGGAAACAGGAGTGATTGAAGATATTAATGGTATTTCAAATCTTACATTATTGGATTCATTTACAAATAGAAGTTACAAAAATGCCGTATTTCCAATTAAAAGAAAAACAATAATTGAAAGAGATAAAAGTGGAGGATTTGTACCTTTATGTACGAAAAACACTTTTCTAAAATATTTTAGCGATTATCCTCCGAAAATATCGTTTTGGACAGAGGATGATCGACAAAAATATGAGGATGATTTGGCAATGGTATTAAACCAATACATGGAGGTTGAATAATATGGAAAAGGAATCAAAAAATGCATCAAATCTTTCGTTTTGGAAATTGATAAATAAGTTTCGGATTGAAATACCTATCATACAAAGAGACTACGCTCAAGGGAGAGAAGAACATAAAACTGTACGAGTTAATTTTCTTTTGGCAATAAAAAATGCTATTTTAAATTCTCAGGAATTAAACCTGGATTTTATATACGGAAATGTAGTAAATGAAAACAATGAAAAGTTATCTATTTTTCAACCGTTAGATGGACAACAACGATTGACGACTTTGTATTTGTTACATTGGTATGCATACAAGAAGGAACTTGATGAGAATAAAAAGATAAATGAAATACTGTCACATTTTACATATGAAACAAGAATTTCTTCAAGAGAATTTTGCCGAGAATTAGTTGTGCAACCTATAAATTTTGATAATGGAGATGAATCTATAAGAGAAATTATTGAAGACTCTAACTGGTTCTTTTTGTCATGGAAACAGGATAGCACCATTCGAGCTATGTTAAAAACAATTGATGATATTCATCATGAATTCAAGGATATACCTAATTTATGGGAATTATTAACCAAAAAGAATATAATTACTTTTTACTATTTAATATTGGAAGATTTCGGATTATCAGATGATTTGTATATAAAAATGAATGCTCGTGGACGATTATTGACTCCGTTTGAAAATTTAAAAGCGGAATTACAGTCAAAGATTCTTCGGCATAAGTGGGAAGAAGGAAAAAAAGTTGCCGATTGTTTTTCTTTAAAAATAGATACATATTGGACCGACTTTATATGGAATAATTTCCAATATGAACATAGCGTGGATATATCACACATGAGATTGATTTCAACACTTGTGATGACAAATGCGGCATTAGGAAAACTTGCAGTAAAACCAGAGCAGAGAAATGAAATTATTCAAAGAACACAAGAAGATTCTTTTGCAAGGAATTTAGTAGACTATATTAATGAAGATACTTTCAATTATATATGTATTTGTTATGAATTGTATAGCACAATAGATTTACAAATATTGAACATACCTTTTTGTTTATGGCGGCATGCACCTAAAAAGAGTATTACCCATGAGGTATTAATTGAGGGAAGTAATCCTAGAACTGCAACATCGTCTTATACTCATAAAGTTATTTTCTTTGCGCAAACGGAATACTTGATACATTGTGGGAGTTTGTTTGACCAAACTAGTTTTGAGGATTGGATTAGGGTAGTGCGTAATATTGTTTCACGTGGTGATATTGATTCTGATGGAAAAAGACCCGATATTGTTAGAAGCCCAGATACATTCGTAGGTGCAATTAATTTAGTACATGAATTGTCTTCGGGATGTTCTAATATATATGAGTATTTATCAACTACTCCTGTTAAATCTACATTTGCAAAAGAACAAATCAAGGAAGAAATTGTGAAAGCGAATATAATTCAGGAATATCCACAATATAAAGAATTGCTCTTCAAAATTGAAGATAATGAATTGTTAAGAGGTCGCATCACATTTGCATTACAATGTGCAGGATATAATGGAGATATCAATAGTATAGAGTGGGATATTTTGCGGAAAGTTTGTAATGTATTTAGTGACTATTTTAATAGTGAAGATAAACTTACTGATGAATTAAGAAGAACCATGCTTACAATTGAAGTAGATGGGAAATATGAATTTTATCATTACTGGTGGTCTTATTGGAATGTTGGACAAGCTGTTAAACGTAAATTGTTTGTTCAATTTAGAGAAATAGAGTATTTCATCGGGAGTGATTATAAAGAGTATTTTAAGAAATTGGTATTATTGCTCACTGAAAAAACATATGATGAAATTTTAAGGGAATTTATTTTCCCAAAGGATATGCCTAATTGGAAAAGGCGATTAATTAAGGAAGAGACTTTATTAAGTGGAACTTCAAAATATATTGCCATCCCAGATGATAATTCATTTTGCTATTTGCTTAAAAGTAGACGTCCACGTGATATAGATGGTGGAACAAAAATAGAATAATATGAAATTTAAGAGTATAATTAGGTTAATCGTAAGAATTTTGCATCAGTGTGGTGCAAAATTGATGAAATCTATATTTTGTTAGAAAAGGGACGCACGAGCAGTATTAGTACTGTATAAATATTGCCCATATTTCCATGATTTTGTGGGGATATGTTCTGATTTGGTACTCATGTTGAGACGGTGTGTTTATTGTCCAAACTAAAATCGACTCAGCATATTGAAGTTGAGCTGGATATGGACGAGCTGGATTTGACCGATGCGGAGAAGAAAGCTATCTATCAAGAGATCAAGGATTATGTGCTGGAGCATACCGGCTTGAAGGTCAGTAGCCTGTATATCGCACAGGTGAAACAGAAGTGCGGTATCATCGAGCGTGAGAATTATAATAAGCCGAAGTCTGAAGATGTCAAGCAACCGCAATGCCCGCCGGAGAAGGAAAAGGCGATTATGAAAGCGTTGAAACATTTTGCAATGATATAGATGGGTGTCTACAAGTAATCCTGCATCGCATGATTTACAAATCCTTTTATGCAGGTGCTCTCAGCATAATTCCAAAAGGAAATTTTGTTGGAGAAATTGACGTTAATCCTACGTTCCATTACAATGAAAACAAGCGAGAATAGGGGGAATTGTTTATGACTGAATATTTTAATATATGTGGAACACGCATTGCCATCTCTGCAATCAAGGATTTTCGGACGATCCAAGTGGAATTTATTTTCCGTCCGGTGTTTCGTGAATCCAAGAAGTTATTGATGTCGGCAATATCGGGAAAGAAATATGAATTTGCTTACATGGAGCCTTATGCAGCCATTATCGGACAACAGGGTCACAAGTCTGAGTTGGGCGAATATAAGGCGAAAACATTCAAAGAAGCATTGGGAAAAGACATTAGTGGTGCAGTCATTTATACAATTGCGGACAAATTGAAGTTAAAAGCCTTTAAGCGACAAAAGTATCAATGTGTCAATCTTGCGGGAAGAGCATTTACGGCATATCTTGATGACATACCAGCTAAGATGCTGTGGGATGACGGAAGAACAGCGGAGGTCTATAAAGAGGACAAGTTATACGCTGAATTGAATGAAATAACGACTCCTGGCGTTGAATACATTACCGCACTTGTTATTAAAGCGAATGACGCATTTTGCTTCTATGGCAATGGGATACAAGTTGCAGACGCTATATATGAGTTCGAGAGGCTGAGACGGGAGCAGGAAGCGTTTTTGAATGATAAGAAACAAAAGAAAATTGGAAGTTCAGAAAAGAAAGCCTTACCACTGTTTTCTACATTTCATATACCAGGAAAGAATATAGAGAAAAAAGAGAATGACTATTCAGAGCAAAGTAGTAACACATGGGATGAATGACTTCATATAAATAAAAACTTCAATAAATAAGGAGATACTTATATGTGCGTACAAGATAACGAAAAGGGACTGCTTAATGCCATAGCTGCAGCCAAGCAGTATGTTAATTGTTTGTTGATTTTAGAGCGGCATAATGGTAGAATCAAAAAGAACATATATTCGGATTTCCTGGAGGGCTGTAAATCAGTAGAATGATAGGAGAAATGCATGCATGGTGGGGAATAAAAAAGACAATTCCAATATCTTAGGGAGCGAAATCATCATTTACCAAACGGAGGATGGGCATACAAAAATTGATGTTAAGTTTGAAGATGAGAGTGTTTGGCTTACGCAGGCGCAATTATGTGAGCTTTATCAAACCAGCAAATCTAATATCAGTGAGCATATCAAGCATATTTTTGAAGAAGGAGAACTGGAAGAAGATTCAGTTGTTCGGAAATTCCGAACAACTGCGGCTGATGGAAAAAACTATAATACAACACACTATAATCTTGACATGATTATTTCTCTTGGATATAGAGTAAAATCTAAAATTGCTACTAATTTCCGTCGGTGGGCTACTGAACGTTTGAAAGAGTATATGATAAAAGGCTTTACGATGGATGATGAACGGCTGAAAAATCTGGGTGGCGGTAATTATTGGAAAGAGTTATTAGACCGTATTCGGGATATCCGTTCATCTGAAAAAGTTATGTACCGACAGGTGCTTGATCTTTATGCAACAAGTGTTGACTATAATCCCAAGAGTAGTGAATCCATTGCGTTTTTTAAAATGGTGCAAAATAAATTACATTATGCAGCACACGGACATACAGCGGCAGAAGTTATATATGAGCGTGCGGATGCCAGTCAGCCTTTTATGGGATTAAAAAGTTTTTCTGGTGATTTTCCTGTATTGAAAGATGTCAGTATTGCAAAAAATTATCTCAATGATGAAGAGTTAAAAATCCTAAATAATATTGTATCGGGATATTTTGATTTTGCGGAGATTCAAGCTATGCGTCACAATCCTATGTATATGGCAGATTATGTGGAACACCTTGATAATGTTTTAAAAACTACAGGAGAAAAGGTGTTGCAGGAAGCTGGAACGATTAGTCATACACAGGCAATCGAAAAAGCAACAGAAGAGTATAGGAAATATCAGGCACAGAACTTGTCGCCGGTTGAAAAAGAATATTTGGAAAGTATTAAAAATATTCAGAGTACAGTGAAGAAAAAAAGTAAGAATTAACAGGAAATAAGTTTGGACAACGATAATCATGTTGAGACGGTTGTAATGCTTTCCCACAAAAAAACCGATAGTGTAATCAACGTAAAAGAGGAGTTTGGCGTGGGTGAGGGCAAAGTGCCGCTTGATAATATCGCCAAGAGAGCCGAAGCGTACAAGCCGAAAGAGCGAGTGACCTACAAAATGGTTAAGGAGTACATAGAAGCAAAATATGGCTTCAAAGTGCATACCGCATATATCGCAGAGGTAAAAAGAGATTTGGGCTTGCTGATGTACGATGCTCCTAATGCGGTAGAGGAATTGAAACAGCCGAGAAAGCATCCGACTCCAGAGAAGGTTGAAGCAACAAAGGATGCATTGAAGCATTTTGAGGTAATTTAATAATGATGAGCGTATCATAAAAACAGTGGTACGCTTATTTTTTTACATATTTGTCTTTTCGTTGACCAATATTTTATTTGGTTATAAAAGCGGAGGACAGATTTTGTACTAAACTGCCTAATTGATACAATTGAAAGCGTTCACTTTGCTATTATTGACTTAAAGAGAAAAATCAAATATAATATAGTAAAGTGCCCAATCATTGATTTAATTAGGGGCGATTAAATAGAGGTGAAGATATGCTTCAGAATAAAGATATTGAGACACTGAGAATGTTGTTTAGCAGTCATAATTATGTTATGACTACTGCTGAACTTACAGCTTCAAAGTTATACTATGCAGATATAAAACAACTTTTAGACGAAGGATTGATTGAAAGAGTCAGGCGAGGTTACTATCACTGGACTCAAGATTATGGAGAAAGTGAAGTTGTCATTATCAATCGATTGTTTCCCGATGCAGTGCTCTGTATGGAGACTGCCCTATTCTATTATAGATACAGTGACAGAAATCCTGCTGAATGGAACTTTGCAATAGATAAAAATGTCTCTAAGCGGCGAACAAAAATCGATTATCCGTTTATAAAGGCATATCGTGTAGAGTCAGAGTTGGTTACGCTGGGCGAAACCGAAGGTGAAATTGATTTCCACAAAGTCCGCATTTATGACCGTGACCGTACTATTTGCGATGTGCTGCGAAATATGAACAAGATGGATAAGGAGGTTTTTAATAAAGCAGTACAGGGCTATGTTAAAGACCCGAAAAAGAATATACCGAATCTTATAGAATATGCGAAGGTTTTGCGTGTTCAAACGCGTGTAAAAGAATTAATTGGAGTGTGGTTGTAATGGCAGATATAGCAGCTTCCGTTCTGGCAAAGCTGAGAAATAAAGCAAAAGCCTCTGATATCAGCTATCAGCAATGCTTACAACTTTTTGTGCAGGAAGAATTTTTGAGAAAGTTATCAAAATCTGGGTGTGAGGATACACTAATACTCAAAGGTGGATTGTTTATTTATACTCTAACCAATTTTGAAAGTCGAGCTACCATTGATGTCGATTTCCTGCTCCGTGGATACTCTAATTCAATAGATGATGTAAAAGATTTGATTTGTAAAATCATCGACACACCGACAGGTAACGATTATATAGAAATGCGAGCAAAAGGCTTTGAGGAAATTTCTCCGCAAAGAAAATATCACGGTATCAGTACGCAGATTATTGCTCAAATAAAAAATGTGCGTGTGCCGTTTAATGTTGATATAGGCGTGGGTGATACTATAGTCCCCCGTGCCGAAGAACGCACAATCAACACTCAGCTTCCTGATTTTGAAGCACCTGTAATCAAAACCTATTCTCTTGAAAGCACCATTGCCGAGAAGTTTGATGCCATACTGCAACGCTTTGAATTGACAGGCAGAATGAAAGATTTTTATGATATTTATTATCTCTCAAGGACATTCGATTTTGAGGGTGCAAAATTGCAGGCAGCTGTATTTGAAACCTTACAGCGGCGTGGTACTCCCTATGATAGAGACAGTTTTAAGCGTGTTGTTGCACTTGCCGATGATGAAGATATGCAGAAGCGTTGGAAATTCTTTTTGAAAACCATAAAAGAGAACACGCTTGAGTTTTCATTTGTTATTGCGGAAATCCAGACTTTTCTTGAGCCTGTGTTTGATGCGATAGTGAATGAGAAAGAATGGCAAAATATCTGGAAAAGCAATGCGAGAAAATGGTCAAATCTGAAGGGAGTTATTGACCGTGACAAGAGCAGTTAATGATGCAACATTGCAAAAAGCTGGTGATATATACCAGTATCTAATAGCTTTAAGAGATTGCTTTGAATTGAACGATGGCGATACTCTGCAAATTGAGACAAATGGTGATGTGAGCATTATGAATGATGTGGGTGGTCGCTTTCAGAGAAAAGTAAAACATCATTTTGGTAATAAATCTATTTCGGACAGAGATATAGATTTTTGGAAGACACTTGCAAACTGGTATGTAGACTATGAGCGTGTAAAAAACTTTTCTAATTATATACTCAGTACTACAGCTACAATTCAAAGTGATTCTTCGTTTCATAGTTGGAATAATAAAAAAAGACTGAGAAATTAAAACGCCTAAAAGATATAGGAGCTATCTCTAAGAAAAATGAAGAAACATTCAGGAATCAATATAATAGAATTTTCGGTGACTCTTATGACGAAAGTCGTCTTTTGGAAATATTAGATAACTTTACGATTGAAGCTGCCAAAACTTCAATAGACGGTATTAGAAGAAGCAGTAAATACTCTTTGCCGTTTACTAATTGCCTATCCTCCTACGGTGATAAAAACAATTTAGCATAAGGGGATACTAATTCTAAATAGTATAAGAAATAACTTTCACCGCATGTGGAAACGGTCTGCCTCTTGAGCAACCGAAAATCAAAACCTGATACTTATATATAATTGAGTCTGGATATGGAAGATTACTATAGAATCAAAGATGCAGAGAAGGAAAAGAACAAGACATCATAATTAAACAGGACTATAGGGAGAGTTGCTGATGTGCGGAAGTGTTGGCAGCTCTTTTGCGTTTTCGGGAAAAATTTGAAAATTAGTGGCTATTTGATTGTTAGAGTGTGATAGTAAGAAAGGCGGATGATAAGGATGAGATTTAGAGATGTATTCATGAAAGCAATATTTCCAATGGTACTATTGATGGCGTGGGTCTGACTGGCCTCTTTCATTTTTTCAGAACATTCCCGGAAGCTCAGGGTGGTTTGACTTGCTTATTCGGTATCAATTAAGGTTAATTTAAGATTACGCAAAGAACACATTAAGGACACGATGATATACTTTACAGATTAGAATGATAAAAACAAATGTCACAGTTGGGAAGGTGGATATGAGATGAATGAATATAGAATCATGCTCGTTGATGATGAGGTGGATATTTTAAATCTGCTTGAAAAAGCTCTCAACAGAGAAGGGTATTACGATATTACGAAAGTTGATAACGGGCTTGATGCAGTAAGTATCTGCAAGCAAATTCAGCCGGATGTTATTATTCTGGATATTATGCTTCCGGGGATTGACGGCTATGAAGTATGCAAACGAATCCGGCAGTTCTCACATTGTCCAATCTTGTTCCTTTCCTCTAAGAATGATGAATTAGATAAAATACTTGGTCTGGCTGTTGGCGGGGATGACTATGTAACAAAACCGTTTAGCCCGAAAGAAGTGGCATATAGAGTTAAGGCACAATTGCGCCGTGCTGAATATAAACAGGAACCAGTACAGAAGCATATCATCACGATTGGAGAATTAGTAATCGATCCAGAGGGCTGCCGGGTTATGAAGAATGAAAAAGAATTGGAACTTACTGCCCGAGAGTTTGAAATTCTGCATTATCTGTCACAAAATATTGGACGGGTGATCAGCCGTGAGCGTTTATATGAAGCAGTTTGGGGAGAGGACGGCTTCGGCTGTGATAATACAATCATGGTGCATATCCGGCATCTGCGCGAGAAGCTGGAGGACAACCCTACAAAGCCACAATACATTATTACGATGAAAGGCTTGGGCTACAAGTTGGTGAACCCTTATGAAAAGTAAACACAAGATGAATCCTCTTTTGAGAATATTCGTTTTTCTTTGTTCTCTGGTATTATTGGCTGCTGTTGCGGCAATCGGTCTCTATTATTATCTTTTTTCGATTCCCGAACCGGAGGGCTTGAGTTTGGCTAACTGGCCGAACCGTTTTACAGAGAATTTTTCTGCCTGGATTGAATATGAGGATGGGGAACTGAAAATAGAAGACATAGGGCTGGAACGACTGGACGAATACGGTTTATGGATTCAGGTGATTGATGAATCCGGGCAGGAAATTTTCTCTTATCATAAGCCGGAGAACTACCCGACAAGCTACTCTGTGTCTGAATTGATCGCATTTGGAACGAGTGGTTACGAGAATGGAAATACAGTTTTTGTGAGCAGCTATGAAACGTCCGGGGAAGTCTATAACTATCTTGTTGGATTCCCCTACCCCATTGGAAAATATATGCTGTACTATAATGGTGAGACCGTCGGGCGTCTTTCACCTATATTCCGTATGGCGATATTTTTTGTCCTCTGTGTGGTTGCTGCCGCATTTCTTGTCTATGGCTTTTGGCTTACCCGTCAGATGGGAAAAATCACAAGAGGCATCGAAAGTATTTCACTCCGCACCTATCGGTCTTCACAGGAAAAAGGCATCTTCAGCAGCATTTATGCCGCACTAAACAAAATGGATACGGAGATTCAGCGGAGTGACCAGCTCAAAGAAAGTACAGAGCGGGCACGTCAGGAATGGATTACTAACATTACACATGATCTGAAAACGCCGCTATCTCCTGTTAAGGGTTATGCGGAATTACTTGCGGATGGTGCCGCAGCGGAAAGCCAGACCGTACAGGAATATGGTTCTATTATTCTGAAAAATGTCGATCATGTAGAAAAACTGATAAATGATTTGAAGCTGACCTACCAACTGGATTCCGGGGCCTTTCCATTTCACCCCAGGCAGGTACGTTTGGTGCGTTATCTAAGGGAGTTAGTGATTGATATTACAAACGACCCGACCTATTCCGGCCGTGATTTAGAATTTGAAAGTAATTTGCCGGAGTTTACTTCTGCGGTTGACCCCGACCTGTTCCGGCGGGCGGTTCAAAATCTGATTGTCAATGCACTGGTTCATAATCCCCCGGAAACGAAAGTGACCATATCCATTACAAAAGCACAGGAAAGTGGTATTCACATCTCTATCCGGGACAATGGTGTGGGTATGAGCGAGGAAGAACAATCGAACCTGTTTAATCGGTATTATCGGGGAACAAATACCAAAGAAAAGCCAGAGGGCAGTGGCCTTGGCCTGGCAATCGCAAAGCAGATTGTCACACTCCACGGCGGAGATATTGTAGTTAAGAGTAAGCCAGGCGAGGGTACGGAATTTTTAATTCTGGTCCCTGCAAATTAAGATGAAATTAAGATACGGAGAAGCCAGCGATAAGATGGATGGTTTATGCTGTAAGCATAGATCATCCATCTTTTATAATGTGATCTAAATAACAACCAACAGGAGGTTTTGTATGGAACTGCAATTACAGCATTTGTGCAAGCAATATGGAAGCAAATGTGCCGTTGACGATATAAGCGTCAATTTAGTTCCTGGCGTGTATGGCTTGCTTGGCGCAAATGGAGCGGGAAAAACGACTTTGATGCGAATGATCTGCGGCATTTTGAAGCCTACTTCCGGCAGCATCCGTCTGAATGGAAAGACCATGCAGGAATTGGGAGAACAGTATTATACTCATTTGGGTTATATGCCCCAGGACTTTGGTTTCTATCCTGATTTTACGGCCCGCGAGTTTATGCTTTATATGGCGGCAGTGAAAGGTCTCAGCTCGAAAGAAGCCAGAACAAAAACGGAAAAGCTGCTGGATATGGTCAACCTGCATGATATGGCGGATAAGAAAATCAAGTCTTATTCTGGTGGCATGAAGCAGCGCTTGGGTATTGCCCAGACTGAACTGAATGATCCGTCAATTTTGATTTTGGATGAACCAACGGCGGGGCTTGACCCGAAAGAACGGGTACGATTCCGCAACATTATTTCAGACTTTGCAAAGGAAAAGATCGTGATTCTGTCAACGCATATTGTTTCCGATGTTTCCTATATTGCAGACGCAATTTTGATGATGAAGCAGGGACGCTTCTTACTGCAAGAACCAATGTCTACGGTTACTGACGGTATCCGGGGTAAAGTATGGGAAGTTTTAGTTGATGACCGGAGGGCTGATGAATATAGCAGGCGATTTTGCGTTGTCAATCTGCACCACGAAAACAATAAAGTGCGCTTGCGAATCGTGAATGAAGCAGCTCCGGCGGCAGATGCCTACACCGTTGAACCGAGTTTGGAAGATTTATTCCTGTACCATTTTGGCGAAGAAGTGCAGAACGAAAGGGGTGGATATGATGAAAACGCTGGTTAAGTATGAGTTTTTGAAAATTCTGCGTAAGAAATCTACGTTTATTGTGATGACCGTCAGCCTGTTATTAACGGTTTTTCTTTTTGGCCTGCCGATTTTGCAGTATCAGACCTACAATGCGGATGGAGTAATCAAGGGCCTGGATGGTATTGCTTATACAAAGGAGCAGTATTCGCAGATTTCCGTTCCTCTGACGGATGAATACATTAGCGAAACAATCCGTGAAGTACAGGAGCTTTTTGAAAATCCTGATAATGTGGGATTTGACGGAACAGATCAGTTTTTAATTGGAGATGCGTACTGGAATGATATAGCACCACGGGAAGAACTGTTAAAAACGATTGCATCCACCTATGCTGCCCCTGGAGTAACGGCCTGGTATAGTAGCCTGCCGGATGTGGATATAGCGAACGGCGCAAACTTCTATCAGGCAAGGGAGGAAAAAATAGCTGCTCTGTTAAATGATTCGTCCCGTGGATTGTCTGATGAACAGAAAGAATACTGGCAGAATATGAACAGCCAGGTAGAAACACCATTCCAGTATGGATATTATGAGGGATGGCTTACCATTAATACCTGTTTTGAACTGTTAATGTTCGCAATAGTGGCTGTTTGCATTGTCCTTGCGCCCGTATTTTCCGGCGAGTATCAGGCTGGAACAGATGCGGTCATTTTGTCGGGCAAGTATGGAAAAACAAAATTGACGACTGCAAAGATCATTGCATCCTACCTGTTTGGGCTTCTTGCATTTACCATTCATATCCTTGTGGCCTTTGGATTGCCCCTTGCGGCGTTTGGCGTGGATGGCTGGAATCTTCCCATGCAGATTGCAGGTACATCAATCCCTTATCCATTTACATTCCTGCAGGGAATCCTGGTCAATCTGGGCGTGATTTACTTTGTCCTGTTTGCCATGATTGGTCTGACACTGGTACTTTCCTCAAAGATGAGAAGTCCTTATCTTGTGTTGATCGTACTTGTGCCTGTGCTGTTTATTCCAATGTTTCTTTCTGCAAACGGAACAACAGGCGTTTACAATTTAACTTTGTTCCTGCTGCCTTACTACGCGGTTCAGCCTCAATTTGGCTCTTATATTTCCTATCAATTAGGCAGCTTGGTACTGGACGCATTTTCCACAAGGACAATTTTGTATGCGGTACTGACTGTTTGTATGCTTCCTCTTGCAAAGCTGGGCTTTAAAAAGCATCAAGTTTTATAAGGAGGCATGAATGTGAATAGAAAGAGATTGATAATCAACGGTTCGGTCTTGGCGATAATCGTTATTGTTGCGTGTAAAAGATTTTAAACTTGAAACATGCCTGGGAGTTTATTTTGGACCGTGATGTAATTGCCAGCTTGTTCCGACTACTATCATGTAGTTCATGGACATACGGCAGCAGAATTCTCTAAGATGAATAAATCAGGCTTATCCATGGAAAAATAAGTATTATTTTTTCATGGAGATAAGCATATGTATAATTCTTTTTTTGGCTGGTATTTAAAATGTCAATCTGATACACAGACCTTAGCGGTGATACCTGCCGTTCACAACAAAGGGAACAAACGCACCTGCTCTATTCAGGTCATTACGGATAATGACGCCTGGACAGTTATGTTTAGTGCAGATTTATTTCGACGGACAAGAAGGAATATTTTTATTGGAGAAAATCAATTTGGTGAAAAAGGCATTCATCTGGCAATACAGACATCGCAGTTGACTATTAGGGGAAAGTTGGATTTTGGACCGCTATGTCCGTTAAAATATGATATTATGGGGCCGTTTGCGTTAGTGCCTTTTATGGAATGCCGCCACAGTGTGCGGAGTATGCGCCATTCGGTCAGGGGAAATGTGTGTATTAATGGACAAAAATATTCTTTTCGGAATGCATGGGGATATTGGGAAGGAGATCAGGGCCGGTCATTTCCAAAAGAGTATATATGGACGCAGTGCTGTTTCCAAGGTGGGGCTTTAATGTTGTCAGTGGCGGATATTCCCATGGCAGGGATTCATTTTACCGGTATTATAGGTGCTATATTATGGCTGGGGAAAGAGTACAGGATCGCCACTTATCTGGGAGCCAGAGTTGTTAGAATCCAAAACAAGATGGTCCGGATTATACAGGGCAATCTGGAATTGGATGTTCGGCTGTTGGAAGCATCTGAACGGCCTCTTAAGGCTCCGGCCAAGGGAGACATGGTAAGGACAATTCACGAAAGTGCATCCTGCCGGGCTTTTTACAGACTTCGCAAAGAGGGCTGTATTCTGTTTGCTTTCGAAACAGACAAGGCATCTTTTGAATTTGAATATTTTTCTTGATGACGTGGAAGAAAACTTTGCTGAAGATTACGCTCCGAAAATGGAACTATAATACGATATAAGAATCAATCAGTCGCTTTGCGAAATGTGGGCGGAGACAATTTGACGCCTATGACAGCTTTTTGATGGATGTATCCGGCGGACAGTAAGCAGGTGGAATAGCAAGAAGTGCGGACAGGATGAAAAAAGAATGTTGATTGTGTATTATTCCGTATCGAATGGCAATGTAAAACGAATTGTGCAGTGTCTGTAAAAAGACTTTTGCCGCTCATGATTGTCTATAGTCACAGACATTTCCATGGATTTTATAACATCGCTATGCTACAATGAAGTCAGCGATAAACTGGAATTTGAAACACACGGTTTTATGAGCGATAATTGCTCGCCGTAGGTTATCAATAAAATCCTCCAAAAGCCTTGAAAACAAAGGATTTATCACAGTCTGCTCCCCTTATCCCTTTATACAGTTTCACACAAGTTTATCCTTGCTCCGATTGCTCATAAGGGCAAAAGCAAGGGCAGGAAAATCTCATAACAAGATATAACAAAGTGTGGCAATCGGGAAACTGTGACATATGTGCGAATATATTATAACGGAGGATTTCAAGATGGACAAGTACATTTATGATGAAAATAACGGGCTTTGGTACGAACTGCAAGGCGAATACTATTTGCCGTGTCTTACCTTACCATCCGAAGAAAAAAAGCCTATCGGGATATGGGGACAGCGGCATTTGCGCTATCTGAAAGAGTATCACAGGGTCACATACACCAATCTGCTTACGAACGGAAGTCTCAACGCTTACCTTGCTGACATAGATGAACAAGCAAAGAATATGTTCTTTCGATTGATAGAGGAATACGCCGACAGACGAGATGTAACAGAGCAGTTAAAAGCCGATAAGCCGCTTGAATGGGTACAGAAAATGAACAATATCTGTAATGCTGTAGAAGAAGTTGTTAATACTGAACTAATTTACGCATAAGGCACTGTAACACTGAATTAGGGGCAAGGGCGCAAACGCCTTGCCCCTAATATTAACCTATAGTTAAAAAAATCATTTCGCAGTTAACAACTGCTCAATTGTTTTTTGGAAAATACACAAGTATAATAAAGTCAACAAAAGCTTTTGTGCCATTCTCAATAAGGAGGCTTCTATTATGCCTATGAACTTAGTTATACAAGAAAGAAGAAAAGAATTAGGACTCACGCAGGAACAAGTTGCGGAATATCTCAATGTGTCTATTCCGGCAGTCAGTAAATGGGAAAAAGGAACAACCAGTCCAGATATTTCGCTTTTGGCACCGTTAGCCCGATTGTTAAAAATTGACTTAAACACTCTTTTTTGTTTTCACGCAGATATAACACAACAAGAAATTGGTTTGCTCAGCAAGGAGGTCGGAAAGATTTTTGGAGATAAAGGACTTGGAGAAGCGTTTGCAGCAGTAGGGGAAAAACTCCACGAGTATCCTCACAATGAGAGACTCATGCATGTTCTTACATTCCAACTGGATGGACTTCTTTCCATGTCCGACTTGACTGCAGATAAAATGCGCCCCTATGAGGAGCAGATTCTTGAATGGTATCATCGACTTGCTGGGAGCACAGACGTAACAATTAGCAACAGCGCAAATTTTATGTTGGCAAGCAGATATCTTCGCAGTGGAGAATATGAAAAAGCCCAGGAAACATTAGACTTAATGCCTGACAGAAACGATATTGTCGGCAGCATGGCTGATAAGTTTTGGTTACAAGTTGAAATTGATAAACATCAAGGCAAATCAGAGAAAGCGGCAGAGGATTTGCAGAGAGAATTACAGTTGGCTCTCAACAAAGTTCAACTGCTGCTATACAAAATGATGAGTATTGAGTTAGAGTGCGGTGAATTTCTCACTGCAAAAAAGATAGCAGATAAATCAGCACAGATGGTCACACTTTTTGAAATGTGGAAGTATAGCGCATTCACTGCACCATTAGAAATTGCCTTTGCGGAAAAGGATGCCAATAAATGTATTTCTGTTTTGAGAGAAATGCTTGCAGCAATGCGTGAACCATGGAATATGGATAAAACCTTATTATTTAATCGCATACCTGCACAAGTGACTCAACCAGAGCAAATGATTCCTGTAATCCTTTCTGCAATGGAAAAAGAACCTCTGTTGCAAAACTCATCAGAGTTTCAAGAACTAATCGCAGAGTATGAGCGATTCAAAGATGGGAAATAAACCGTATGATAATGAAAACAGAATGGATAATCTGTCCCATCTGTGGCAGGAAAACACACAATAAAATACGGGAAGATACCGTATTGATAAACTATCCTCTTTACTGCCCGAAATGCAGGCAGGAAACGCTCATCAGCGCAAAGGATTTGCAGATAGCCGTCATTCAAAAGCAGGAACACTAATCAAACTATGTATGCCGCCGATTATGGGTAACACCATAGCGGCGGTTTTTCTGTGCCTATCGGCTGTCTCTGTCAAAGGATTTCTTTCTGTGCGGCTGCTGTCTGCCCTGCTCCTGCAACTGCCTGAGCCTGTTTCTGACGCTCTCCCTTTCGGGCGGTTTGGGCGGTCTGCTTTTTTCCTTGACCTGTCGCTCCCACTCGGCAAGGCTGCGGTTGTATTGTTCTACAACGGCTTCGGCTTCTCGGTAGGTTGCCATAAATGCCTGCACATCGGGATAACCGTCCTCTTTCAGAATGTCGGGCAGTTTATCCAGCCTTTCAGATATTTCTTGCTCCGTCTGCTTTATCTGCTCATTAAGAGCTTTTCGCTCCTTGCCTTTGAAAACGCCCTTTATTTCGGAAAGCTGTGTTTTCAGTTTAGGCAGCATGCTGTCTTGCAGATTGCGGATTGCCCTCGCTTCGTCCTGCACCCGTAGCATTAAATCCCGCATTGTTCGGAACTCTGCCATATCAATACTGAGCGTTGGCTTGGGCGGCATACCGTGTTCTCGGATAAGATTTTGCAAGAATTCCTTTGCCTTGCTCACGATACTGCGGAACAGGTTGGGCAGCCAGCCGCTTTTGCGGATAGACTGGCTTACTTTGTCGTGTATCTCGGCTTGTTTGATTTCCAATATCTTTGTCTCCTCAATCCCTGATATAAGAGCCATATCCGCCGTCCTGTTCCATTCCTGCTTTGCGGCATTGTCGGCTTTGATTTCTTCCTCTCTTGGATTGTGCTTGCCGATTTTCTTTGTCGGCAGATACACGCTGTTTTTATCAAAGACCTTCAAATGCTGTTCGGGGTCGGAAATATGGCGGTTGATAAGGTCTGTATAAACCTCTTTTACCTCCCGAAGAAAAGGCTCGCTCTTGAAACGGTCGTTCTTTACGGTAAACAGGTGGCTTTCGTAAATCTCGCCCTTTTTGATAACGGTACAGCCATCACGGATTTTACCGTCCTCGCCCATGATTTCCTTTTTGGTGCGTACCCGTTTGCCTGTTTCGTCAAAGAACACGCTTCGAGTTGCAATCTTTATTTCGGGTTCGGCAAGCAGCGTCCTTTCACTGAAAATCAGATGAATGTGGTAGTTGGTCTTGCGCTTGTTGTGGTGCAGAGCCGACACACATTCCACGCCGTACCGCTTGTGAAATTCCTCGGTAAAATCTTCAAGTACCTGCTGCGGCTCATACTGCGTATAGACTTCGGGCAAAGCAATAATCAGTTCCCTTGCTTCAATACACTTTCCCTCTGTGCCGCTTCGCTTAAATTCCTGCTGGCTCTCTCTTGCGAGATTGCTCCAAAATTCATTATCGGCGGTGCGATAGGTGGCATAGAGATTTTCCTGTCTTGCAGAACTTGTGATATAGGAAATCCGTCCTTTGACATTCGGCAGCTTCGACATCTGTATGAAGCTGTGTCTTGCCATAAACTCCTTTCTCCCATAATGGGGCGTTCTTATTTTGCAACCGTACTGACGGTTGCGGCTGTTTCGGCGGCGTTAGCAGACGGGACAGCCAGCTCCCCGCAGGGGCGAAATACCCAGAGTACAAATCGAAGATTTGTGCGAGGGGTGTATTTCGCTCTCAAACGCCGAGGGCTTAAAGGGCGATTACTCCACCTTGCGTACATCGTTCTGACTGAGTAGATTCCTGCCCTGATTGGCGGTCATAAAACGCTCCAGCGTATCCCTGCGGATAATCGCCTTGCGCCCGACTTTAAGGACGGGCAGCTTGCCCCAATCTACCAGCTTCCGCATGGTGTTCCTGCCGATGCCCGTGCATTCGGCGGCTTCCTCAATGGTTAAGCCCATTTTAATGTTGTTCATTCTATCCTCTCCTTTCAAAAGAACTCATTTTGCAACTTTGCATTCTTTATTATACTTATTTTGCTATCTCTTGTCAACCCGTTTTGCAACCTGTTAAAAATAATTTTTAGCATTTATCAGGAAAAGAGTTGCAAAATGAGTTTTGCTGTGCTATACTTATATGCGACAGGAGGTGAAAACCTTGAAAGAAGAAATCACTTTCACCGCAAAACAAGTTGGTGAACGGGTAAAGGAACGCCGAACAGAGTTAAATCTTACAATGCCCGAACTCGGCAGGCGTATCGGTGTGAACAAATCCACTATTCAGAGATATGAAGCGGACGGCGTTGACCCAAAGCGCACCATGATTATCAACGGGCTGGCGGAAGCGTTGCTTACCACTCCCGAATGGCTGATAGGACTTTCCGAAGAAAAGGAATATGACAGCAGAACGCTCTGCTCCAAAGAGATGGAGGAGCATATTAAAAAGTATTTGGATACGGTTTCCTCTGCCGTAAAGGGCGAGCCGCACCAACAGCTTTTGACAACCTTCCTCGGCAAGATGATTGACCTGTATTCTGTGCTTTGCCACCATTTTGCTGACGCTATGGCGGAGGTTGACCGTGTGGCGGAGGACGAGGGGCTGAAACAGTCACTCAAACGGTATGCCATTGAATCGGGCGCAATTACCGAGCGTGTTTACCGCAAAGAGATGGAACTGCCTGTCGAAGATATGAAGCGTTTTTTAGACGGAATTTTACATATCTACGATGAGGGACGCACAAAAGTTTCTATGGGCGACCTTTTCGGGATAGTGGCGGAAGCCGAAGCAAGGCTTACCGAAAAAGAAAATTCCGTGGCACCTTGACAATTAAAAATGCCGATTGAAACCAATCGGCACAAGTGACACTATTACTTTACGCACACCATATGTCACAGTCCCGATTGCCACGGATAGAAAGGAGTTTTTATCTATGGCAAAAGGTTCTGTAAGAAAGAAAGGCAAAAAGTGGTACGGACGCTTTTATAT
>ERZ1673746.946-NODE-946-length-24732-cov-4.497265_pt1 | contig 24732 bp, 20 predicted proteins | sample MGYA00580205_ERZ1673746 | MGnify/ENA primary metagenome ERZ1673746 (study PRJEB41218, sample SAMN15661771) | gut metagenome | host: Homo sapiens | place: Canada: London | collected 2015-08-20/2019-03-30 | study: EMG produced TPA metagenomics assembly of...
ACAGGCTTCTACTCTTACCTTGTCTCTGTCGCAACCTACATTGCTGTAAAGAGTATACTTAAATGTTTCGCCTTTTCCGAGCTTAATCTGTGCCATTTTAAAATCTTTTGACACAGTAATATTGGAGTTTGGAAACTTATATCCTTTTTTGCAGAGTACGGTTTGTCCTGTAGAATCCAACGATATAACTTTTCTACCGTATCCGAGTGAACCTACCTCCGAATCATCAACAACAGCAGCATTAGCTGAAACAACTGAACCAACTGCCATTACTACACAAAGAGCAATCGCTCCTATTTTCGATACCAACTTTTTGTTTTTCATAATAATAACCTCACATCAAATTTCAGTATGTATTTTCTTGATTTAGCTGACTGTGAAGTTGCCCATCGTAAGTAAATCTGCAACACCCTTGGCAAGATACATTGCACCGAGTACGACACCGCAACCGATAACAACATATACAGCCTTAGATTTAGCTGCCTCTTTACTTCTTTCACTACCGATGATGCACATGAGACCAACGCCAATTAAGGCAAGAGCAACGATAATCCATACAAAAGGCAAGCAGGAATTAAGGAACGATACAACCTTATTCTGCACCGATGTAAAGTAGCTTGTTGCACCGCTTGCAGCGGCAACGGGAATTAGTGAACTGATAATAGCATTGAGATTATTCATAAAATCACATCCTTTCAAATTAATTTTTTTGCTATTAGACTTCCAACTAAGTTAATTTTGTATGTTTGTTCACCTCCAAAATAACAAAAGAGGACCTACGCAAATACAGTTATCCTGTATCTGCACAAGTCCTCAGTTACTTGTGTTTTTATTATTTTTTGCCGTCCCTTTCAGCTTTTATATTCAATCATCAGAATCATCATTGCCCTCGATTCGTGATGCAAATATACAATGTCGTGTTTTATTTTGTGGTTCTGCAATCATCAGCACTATTATGTCCTTGCCCGGAACTATTTTCAGCGACTCTATGTCATCAGCTGAAATAAGCACTAAATCATCTATTTCATATGAGATTGTATCCCATATTGTTTCAAGAGTGATTACATCACCTTTTGATATATTAAATTTATTGTCTAAACCGAGTCCCTTTCTCGGTCTGCCATATAAGACACTCAGAGTGTTTTCACCGCCAACAGGCATTGAAGTATTTTTGACCGGAATAAAACAGTTTGCAAGTGTAGCCCTATTCACTTCCATACTAACTGCATATTTCTGTTCCTTTTTTTCTTTCTCTTTCGATCTTATACGAGTAAAATAATGCCCTTGTATTGTAATTTGTGCAATTGTCTTTAGTTCTTCATCTTCGAGATACAACTGTAAGTTTTCACTCTGCGGTAACGGTAATTCTCCCGTAAAAGTATCCTGTCCGTTTTTGTATATCAATTCGTTATAACTGCTTATGGCATCATACAATTCGTCATATTTGGTTTTCTCTCCTTCAGACGATTCTGCTTCCAACTTTTCTTTATTTCTTTGCAAAGTTCTTAATTCATCTGATGTAGATAACTGATTTGCTTTTTGCTTTGCAACTTTCACAATCGGAGCAAAAGATACTAATATACCCACAATCACAAATCCGCCTGTTATTATTAACTGCAATATACTCAAGTGTTCAACACCTCTTCCGTATCCGTGCTGAACTGACCGTCATATATCATTTCGGTAATCTTATTATTAACAGCAGTAGTCAGTACTCCATATACCTCGCCGTTAATTTCATACACCATTTCGAATACGCTGTATCCGCAATTAAAGTTAATTGTTGTAGCTTCATCTAAATCAGGAAATGACTTAAACATATCAAAATTCACTTTTAAATTGGTAGGAATAATTGCTTTTGCAAGCATATTAACAAGTTCGCTGTATGAAATTGTCTGTCGTTCCTCGGCATCGTATTCAAAGGGTAGTTCAACCACCCTTTCTTCGGGATTCTTTTTTGCAATCGCATATATAAGACAATCAGTTTCATATGCTCCGATTTGTTCCGATAAGCATCTCTTTATAGTGTTGCCGTCAATCTTCTGTTCTGACATTGTAACTTCTCCAATCTTTAATTCTTTTTGAAAAATTATTTTCCGGAAATGCAGGTATGAACGAAAACTCTTTGCAATTTTCCGTCGTAATATTGTTTGCTACAGCCCATTCAGGCATCTGCAAAATGCCGTCACCTTTTATGTAACAAATTTCATTCCGAACGCACAAACTTGCAATATCAGACTTGTTTATTGTAAATGTAAACTTGTCCTCATCTCGGTATACAGCTCTTGTACTGCTATAAGCAGCAGGTTCATGCGGTCCTACTCGCCAAAACACATATTCCAAAGAGTCATCGTTTAGTAAAAGTGATGCATTAGCATAACTGCTGTACGGGAAACCGCACTTGTATTTTGCTGTGTTTTTTACCGAAAGAGCAATAAAGAACGGAATAGAAGAAAAACAAATACCGGCACCGCTGAAAGCCAAAATTCCCTCTATTGTTGTTGGATTCATAAGCAACAGAATTGCCGTTCCTACTATAACTGCCGCCGAAAGAACAAACAGAAACACAGCTAATGCAATTCTAAACTTCCATTGCTTATGAGCGTGAGTTATTATTTTTAACAATTCTTTTCTTTTGCTTAAACTTGGTGTAAAAACAATAACACTCACTACGATACACCCCTAATACGAATTTCCTCTGAAAGTTTTTTCTTCAAGTTTTGCAAACGATCTTTTCCTAAAGCGTCAATGAGTCGAGCGACTGACATTAAATCTGTTACGGAAATCGCATTTGACAACATCTCAGAATCAGTAAGTAGGATTGAAAACGCAAGCTTAGCTTCATTCGAGTAATCTTTGAATTCCTCGGTAAACAATTCCCTCGGTAGATATATATTTTCCATTTGAGTTCCTCCTTGTTAAACATTGTGAGTCATGTTTCTGTTTTGCTTAGATTTTAGCTGTATTAAGTTTTATTGTTTAGTAGTAAATATTTATATTATCAAGCAATAAAACCGTCTATTTACCCTATTTCTGACGATTTGTGATGAATTTAGATTGCTTTTGTTTTGCTATTCATAATCATCAAGTGAATGAAAATTGCTCACAAAATCATCAAAATCATCAAAATCATCTTTTGGTTTTAATTTATCAAGTTTAAGATTTTCCGCTGCATTGTATAAACAACTCGTTATGTATGACCTTACATTTTTGACTTTTTTGCTTTCTGCCCTGTACTTTTCACAAACATACAGTACTTCTTCTTCTGTTATTGCTTTAAATTTTGCCTGCAACTGACTTATCGGTACGCTTATGCTGTTGATTTTAATTGCACTTTTCACATCATCTGCCATATCAATATCGCACATTATGCGAACTATCTGGTCCACATAAACAACATTATTCGTATCAACTATCATATCGTATCCAATTTGCTGTTTGATTCGTTCAGAAGATTCTTCGTATTTACTGTCGTTACTTTTGATATTTTCAAGTAATACCATACCTCCGATAGACAGTATCGTAAAAGTAAGAACTCCCGATGCAGAACCTTTGCCTCGAACTGCCTTGTAGCTATACTCAACCTTTAAATCAGTTTTTTCGTTTATGCTTTTAATTGACGGAGATAAAACCCTGCGATTAAATTCCTTATAACTGTCGTAAGAACTCATATTCTCTGCTTCTTCAAGGAATAACACTTTTTTTAAATCATTGAACTTAGTATTCCACTTTTTTAAATGCTTCTGTTTTTGTAAATACAAGTACATTCGTATTTCATATTTAGTCGATAAAGCTAAAGTGTTTTTTAGTTGATACTTGATATATCCAACCGTTTCAAGATTAAAAAACAATCTTTTTGCTTCTTCCGAACACTTAACATGTAAGAACACCTCTCCGTTATCGTTATGAAAAGCATGTACAAAACTAAACAAATTGAGTCTCAAATAATCTTTACTAACATTTCTGCAACAAAACTTTAAATCGCCAAGTTCGTTTGCTGTAATTATCAAATCAGAAGTCTTAAATCTTTTGAGTCCGAGCATGTCACTAATGTCTGTTTTGCGAATAATCACATCACAGGTATCATCTTTCTGCGGATTTATACACGAAAGGTATATGTCAAATAGTTTATAAGCTTTTGCAGATAAAACACCTTCAACTGTGTTATAAAGAGGTTGTGATCTTGAAATCATATTTTCAGTTGATAACTTTGCGGCTTCCAATGTAGATTCGTTTTTATCAGCCGGTTTTATATTTTTCTCACACATAATATTTATCCTTTCAAAAAAGGTTTTTCCATCCGTTATTCAGCTACTATTTTCCCTATACTATATCTAACTACCTATTATATGATAGAAGATAGAATATACTTGTTTATATATCTTGTTTATATATCTTGTTTAGGGGATAAAAATGTCCGCTGTTCATGGGACTTTTCAGATTTAAGGGTGTACGGTTTAGAACACCAAGAGTGTACAGTTTGGAACACTAAGGGTGTACGATTTGGAACGGGTGTACAATTTGGAACCCCAAAGGTGTACGGTTTAGAACACCAAGAGTGTACAGTTTGGAACACCAAGGGTGTACGGTTTAGAACATCATGAGTGTACAGTTTGGAACACCAAGGGTGTACGGTTTAGAACACCAAAGGCGTGCGATTTAGAACACCAAGAGTGTACAATTTGGAACACCAAGGGTGTACGGTTTAGAACACCAATCTTACTTATAAAAACTCATGAATATTTCCTTTGGAACCGGATTGAGTTCCGCTGTAAGGCTGTATGTACCTTCAAGATGGTACACAACACCAAATAGCGAATAGCTTGATACACACTCGTATATCTCGCCTTCTGACTCAACTTCCTGTTTAATCGGAATTGTGAGCTTTGAAAACTTTTCCGTGAGTTCGCAATAATTCACACTCTGTAATTCTTCAGATGTGCAATCAATCAGAATATCAATGTCCGACACATCGCTTTTTGATTGTCCAAATGCTTTAAGTGCCTTTTCGAGCATTGAAAATTCGTTGTTATCAAGCTGTTTGTGTAATGATTCTACAATGCTTTCTTCTGTCACTATTGTATTGATTCTTTTTTCTTCCATTTTGGGGTATCTCCTTTTTTAAATATTTTTTGAAAAAATCAGCATTTTTTGCTGACTGCATAATTTTTCTGTTTTCTTTATTTTAGCCTGTATTGCAATTTTATCCTTTAGATGAGGAATTTATATTCTAAGTGTTAAAAACGCCATGCAAGCTAATCTTGGGCTTATTACCGCTATTTTTGTGACTTTTTGCAAAAGTGCCGTATTATTTTCGTTGTTATGCCTATCACAAAGATCGTACACAACCCAATCGGCAAATATTTTTTCATTGCGTTATCTGTTTGCCCATCAATCAAAGTCGTTTTTTTTTAATAATATTTGAGGTAGTTTTCGTTGATGAGCTATTGCTCTGTGATGTAGATTTAGCATTAACGCTTTCGTTCTCACTTTCCTCTACCTCTACCCTCTTACCGTGTACAAGCAATCTGTGTGTATTAACACCAATAGGCGTGCAAGTCATCAATGTACAATAACCTTCTGAACGATTATAACCAAGATGATTTGTTACCTCTGAGGGTTTTACTGTTTCAATGCTGTATATCTGATATTTGATTTTTTCGTCAAGAAAATAGATATAAAAACAATCTTCTGTTGTAAGTTCAGGCAAATCAGAAAACATCTTACTCATTGTCAGACCGCTATGCCCTGTTATAACGCTATGCGTACCATTCTTGCCCGTTGGTAGAGATGATTTTTCAAGCAATCCTGCTCCGAGTTCAAGCGTTTCATCTTTTGTGTTATCGTATATAGGCAAATTAACATCAATTGCCGGTATGTTTATGTAACCAACAATTCCGTCTTTAACTACAGCATTATAAAAATTGCCTGTATTCCCTGAAGAATTGTATTCATCAGCCGCCTCTTTTGCGGTTGCAATATCATCTTTAGTCATATCTGATACGCTTTGCTGATACGACTCAATCTGCGTATTAGCTGATTGCTGATTAAGTATTCTTCCGAGAATCGGAATAATAGCTAATGATATACCGACAAGAATGAGTAGTGATGCAATTGATATTGTTGCTATACTTTTCAATTTTGATTTATTAGCTTTATTATTTTTCACAAATTGCCCTTCTTTGTGTCTTCATGACTTGTATTTTGTAAAAGCTATTATATTCTAAATAGTTTTTTGTTTATCACCTTATTTAGTGAATTTAAACTTCCTAATTTTCAAAAACTATTACAATGAATATAGTTTTTAAGTTTTCCTTATTATCTTTGTAAATATCGGCTATTTAATCGTGTTTTCAGGGCTGTCAAGAAGTTTTGCTACAAATTGCAAAGCTTCTTCTGACGGATCTTCGTTGTATTTGGAAAGCAGTTGTACACAATGGTATTTATTTCGTGATATGTTAAATTCTATTGTGTGTCTTAACCCCTGCGAATCCACATAAGAATATATTTGACATTTATCTTTTTTTACTTTATTTGCGTATGAAACAACGCAATTACCTTGCATTTCACTTTCTAATGCTAACCTTTCTTCCGTCATTAACCACTCAAACTTTTTAGGAAGTAAATTTCGCAAATTGTTGTATCTTGTGTTTGCTGACACTATACTTTTTGCCGACCTTTGTCCTTTTTTTAAAATTTTGGTAACAAGTGCGTTATGTGCTTCTTCAATCTTTTTTATTGATGTGTATTTAAGCCTGATTTTCGTTTTTGTTTGATAGCACATATTTATGTAATCATCAATAATGGTATTTTTTGCCGATACCAAAACTCTGTCCGATAATAATTTTCCCAATAAAATTTTTACATTATCATTAAATCTACCAAACGGATTGTAACCAAAATATGATTGTCCACATCCTTGCTTAGCTTTATCGGCACAATATTGAAACAATATACCTACACAGTCGTTATCAACCTTTGACATTGCTTTTACTGCAAGATACGATAGGTTAATATCCCCTTTGTTAAAGTTGTAATTCAATTTTTTAGTCTTTGGATATTTATTGTGAAACAACTCCTGTAAATTGTGATAAACACCTATTTCTTCTATTGTCAAAGGTAGTAAGCAGCATATATTTAGCTCCAAACACCTCTTGAAATCTTTATATATTGAGTTTTTCATGCTGTAATAATCAAGTATTTCAGCAATTATCTTTGAAAACATAGATCTGGAAAAAAGGTCATTTTTAAGTGTCAACGGCACGAGGTTACCTTTTTGGGAAATGAACACTCTGTCATTGTCATATATCGCCAGTTCAGCATTGATTCCGATACCTTCGTGTTTCCATAATAATTTTGTTTCGTTTTTGTTACGGTATAAAATTATAGATTTTCTGCAATTCATTCTTATTAAAAAAGCATCTGACGGATAACTACTCTTACGAAAATAAATCATCTGATACTCATTTTTTAGATCAACTTTCAATGATTTAATATATTCAAAATTAAAACAGTTTAACTTGTCAGTAATTCCATTTGCTTTTTCCACGAAACCTTCTTCATATATTGTTGTTTCAATGTTACTGATATTGTTAATATCGTACATATATTCTATAAGTGACATACTCTTTATTTCTTTCAATTTAAAGTTGCTTTTGACTTCGACAATGTATTCAGGTTTTCTGTCGGGCAGTATGATTGGGGATATACTGCCCGACAAATGAAAGGAGAAATACCTATAACAAATACTTGTCTTGCTGTCAATTACGATACCAATTTTTGAGAGTCGGGCGGTGTAGTATGTTATCTGCACCGCCCATACTCACAATATGGAGTGAAAAATGAAAACTTTGAGTTTTCCTTGCTGGCAAAAATCTTCTTTGTAGGCAGTACAGTTTTCTTGGCTGTACTGCCTACAAAAACTAAAGAGGATAGATGTAGCTCTATTAGAGCCCATTAGAGAGTGTGTCTTGTCGGGTATTAAGCTATTCTGTAAACACCCGACAAGACGAGGTATGGTATATTACACAAATATGAGGAGTTATCTTTTGTTAGGAGGGCTTGCAAGACAGCTTTACTCACTGTCTTACAAGCTATATGATCAACACAAAATATGTGGAATTTTCAGGTTATAATTACAGTTGACACAAAACCGATGTTACTTTTTCGGGATTTTACCCTGCTTTTGTCAACTGACGACTGTATTCCTCCCGAACAGCACAATAACTGTACTGTTCGGGAAATGTCTAATACAAGTATGGGAAATGGAAATTTATAAGATTAAAAAATCTTAAATAGGTCAATCAGCGGTCACGCTTTTTACGGCGAACGCTGAGAATCAATACACCTGTGCCTACAAGAGCAGCGGCAATGACAAAGAGTGTTACTGTACCGGCCGCACCGGTTACAGGAAGTTCAGGGATTGTGTTATTCTTAACGCTTGGAGTGTTTGAAGAAATATGGCTTGTAGCATTTACAGTTACCTCAAAAGGAGCTGAGAGAAGTACATAACCGTTAGGTGCTTTTGTCTCGGCAATCCAATACTTTGTACTACCGTTCTCTACGCCGTTCTTATTTTTGCCGTCCTCATCAACTGAGAAAGCACCGTACTGTAAGCCCTTGAACTCTACAACACCCTTACTGTTTGATGTTGCTGTGAGAATTGCATTTGTGCCGTTCTTAGCATCAACCTCAGTCCTATAAATAGCAAATTCTGCACCTTCGAGAGCCTTGCTACCGTCAGTCTTTACAAATGAATAACCACCTGTATGTACTGTAGGTGTCTGAGAGTTCTTTGTAAATGTGCTGTCTGTACCGATGTCGTTTGTGTAAATAAGCTTTGATGTGTTTGGTACATCCTGTGCAAGAGGAGCGTCTGTTGTAAGTTCTGTGTTGAAATATACTTCAACTTCCTTACCGCCCTTAATACTTGCAGGCTTGATAGTAAATGTTACTTCAAGACCTTTCTGAGACACTGTATAGTCTGTTTTTTCTTTAAGCTGTTTTGTGTCATCAATCCAAAGTTCAGCTGACTGATACTTGAGTCCCTTTGACATTGTATCTACGATAGTGTATGTTTTGAGCTTTTCAGCAGTTTTTGTCGGGATTGAAGTCTTAATCTTCCAGTAAACTGTGTCACCATAGTTTGCTGTATTATCAATACCTTCTGCACCCTTCTTGCCGTCAAGTACATACTTTTCAATGTCAACTGTATCGTTTTCAACAACTACAGTCTTATTGTCAACAACTTTATCGTTGACAATCATATCGCCGGTAGCATCAATATAAAATTCGTAGCCTACTGTTGAGTCAAGAATGTAGCTTGGATCTGATGCAGCTGTTTCGACAAACTTGTAATAAGTCTGTGACGGAAGGCTGTTAACCACAGCTGTTCCGTTATCACCTGTCTTGAGTCCTGTCATATACTCTGTATATGTCTTACCGTCCTCTGATGAATAAAGAGTGAATGTTGCACCTTTCAAAGGCTTCTTTGTAACAGAATCTACCTTCTGAAGTGTTACTCCGCCATACGCAGTCTGGTTTTTCGGATAGCAATGAACATCATAGAGCCACTTTGAACCGTCAACGCTTGTCATAGGAAGTGAAATAACAAAAGGAGAAATCTTCTTTGTTACCTGTGCAGGACCGTCAGTTTCTTCAACATAGTAAATACCGAGAGGAAGGTCAGTAAATGTTGCTACACCGTCCTCACCTGTTACAGCAGAAAATGTGGCTGTTGCTTCTGAGGTTTTTACCGCAGATGCCGCAGGAAGTTCAATGCCGTCAGGCTTGAAATACTTATCAAGTTCAGCTACTTTATAAGCTGTAAACTGTACATTTGCGAGCGGCTTTGCATCGGCAGGAACATACTGAGCGTCGTCTGTTGTGCCTGTTGCCTTATGTGTTGCAAGGCTTGTATCTGACATTTCATACTTGTGAAGTGTCAGGCTTGCTTTTCTTGTTGTGTCAATATGGTATTCCATATTGGCTGCGTTTGCTGTTGCAATGCAAGTTGTCATTGTAGCGATTGATGCAACTGTAAGAGCTGTTGCAACAATCTTCTTAGCAAATGATTTCATTAAGATTCTACCTCCGTTTTAATTTTATCTTTCTTCTTTTTATTCTTAATGAATAAAATTGCACCTCCGGCAATCAAACATACCGCTGATAAACCGAACATTACGCAGATTGCATTTGCACCGCCTGTCATCGGAAGAACAGGAGCGTATGTTTCCTTCACATTGAATGTATAATACAAAGTTTCTTCGCTGTCACCGGAAATAGTGATGTCACTTGCTTCTTTAAGAAGATTAAGACCGGCAATAGTCTGTGTCTCTTCAAGTGAATAATCACCCTGCGGAACATCGGAAATAATGCCCTTACCGTCTTTATCGGTTGTTACAGTAGCAAATACCTCTCCTGTTTCCTTTGAAACAAGATTAAACTTTGCACCCTCAATTGCCTTGCCGTCATTATCCACCTTATTGATAGTTACAGAGCCAAGTTTAAGAGTGTTGTTAAACAATGCAGTTGTAGTCATTGCAGTTTCCGTTTCAGTATTATATCGAAGTGTTACAACCTGAGGTTTAACATCGTTATAGCGATACGGAATTTTGTAGGTACCGTCATCTTGCTTGATTCCAAGTTCTGTTACGGTATATTTAATCAGATTGTCATCATCATCATAAACAGGAAGCTTTGTATAATATGACATGCCACTTGAATCTACAGTCTTATTACCGTAATCAACACCGTTAGAACCCTTAACATTGAAAGTAATACCATTGACAATGTTATCTTCGGAAGTCTTTTTAACATTCATGCTTGCCAGTCTAAGTGAATTATGGAGTGTGTAGGTATAAGTTGCTTTTCGTCCGGGCTTCATATTGTCAGCGATAAACGAAAACTGTTTCGGTTCTTTACTTACATAGCGTTTTGGCAACTTGTATGTTCCGTCAGCCTGCTTAAAACCAAGCTCTCTGATTTCGTAGAGAATTTCCTCTCCGTCTGAGTTACATACTTCCATGTTTTCGATCTGAGCCTTGCCGCTTGCATCAGTTTCAACATACTCATCGTACTCAAAACCGTCAGTAAGTGACTTAACTTCAAAATAGATACCGTCTACTACCTTATCGCTTGATGATTTGAGAATAAGCAAAGAGCCTTTCTTATGCAGATTCTTAAAATTTATGGTTGTTGTTGTATTCTCCGTAAGCTCAACGGTCTGTGGTTCGTCACTAAAGTAATATTCGGGAATTTTGTATGTTCCGTCACTCTGCTTAAAGCCGAGTTCCGTAACAGTATATTTAATCTTCTCCCCTACTTCGTTATAAACCGGTAGACTGTATATAGACCAAATGCCTGTTTTTCCTGTTGAGCTGATTGCACTGTAGTCGTTGTAGTCTGACTCAATTTTGAAGTAGATTCCCTGTACTACACCGTCATCTGATGTTTTGGCAATCTTTGCAACACCCTTTTTAAGATTGTTTTTGAAAGTCAGAGTTCTTGTCTTAATAACAGATGTACCATCGACAAATTTTACTGTCTGACTTGAAGGCTTAACATATCTGACCGGAATTTCAAATGTACCGTCGTCCTTCTTGATACCCAACTCTTCAACGGTATATGTGATTACATTATCTTCTGTATCATATACAGGAAGTCCTGATACACTTGCTTTACCTTCGTTATCGGTAACAACAGTATAAGTCTTGCCCGTAGAGGCTGTAACCTTGAAATAGATACCGCTTACATTTTTATCATCAGCACTCTTGATGATGTTAAGAGGTACTGTATCAATGCTGTTATTAAACGATACTGTTACTGTTCCGTCATTTTTAAGAGTTACTGTTTTCGGTCCTTCAGTTTTGTATCTTTTCGGGATATAGTAGTTGCCGTTGGCATCTTTAAAACCGAGTTCCTCGATTGTGTATTTGACATACTCATTGTTGTCATTAAAAATATCGAGGTCAGCAAGTTCAATTGTACCCATCGAATTGGTTGCAACATCCTTCGAGTAACCGTTATCGGAAGTAATTCTAAACCATATATCCTTGATGATAGCATCATCAGAACTCTTATGGATTGAAAGACCGGCACGAACAGTTTCGGATTCAGGAACAATTAACTGACCTTCCGGTGTAAGGAGATTCGTTGTGAGCCAACCAAGACCGCCCTCCTCTGTAATTTGTCCAATATACAAATTAGGGTTAAGTTCGTAGTTTTCAGGGGCCTTGGATTCCTGAATTGTTATTGTGCCGATTGGGAGTGTAATCACGCCTCCATATCTGTAAAACTCGTCACCTGAAACTAAACAATCACTAGACAAATTGGCAAAGCCTTTTTCATCTGTTTTAATTACCCACGAACGGGTTGCAGATACACCCTTAAGTTCTTCCTCGGACTTATAATCACCTGCGTAGTACTTAATTGTAAACTCTGCACCCGCAAGTCTTGTTGTAGCCTGTCCTGTTTTTGCGTCTTGCTTTTTAAGAAGAACAGTCACAGGATCGTTTGCAGGCTTATCAGAACAAGTAAAGCTGTAAATAGATACGCCGTCAACTGTTTTCTTACCCGAGTCCTTAAAGGTATATACCGTTGTATCCAGCTTATAGCCCTTTGGAGCTTTGGTTTCCTTAGCATAATAGGTCTTATTAGCAACATCAGAACCTACATGATTGCCCTTTGAATCAAGACCGTCACCATAAGCACCGAATCCATTGGCGTCTGTTCTGATGAAGCCAAAATAACTACTCTTAGAACAAGACTTATCAGTATAGATACTATACTCTGCTCCAGAAAGGCTATAACAACTGTTACCTTTTGTTAATTCAGGGTTTGCAGATGTTTTCTGTAACTGAATCTTAATGAGCCTGTCATTCTTAAAGGTTCTTGTTATTGTACCTTTTCCTGTGAAATTAGCTGTCTGTGATACAGAATTCAGCGAATAATTTTTAGGTGGTTTAGTTTCTTTAATAACATAATTTCCCGGAGGTAAACAAACCTTAGCTGTACCGCCACTACCGGTCGTATAAGAACCCATAGATTTTTTGCTACCAACACTATTTTTTCCATCCGGAGTGTATGTTACCGAAAAAGTAGCACCTGAGAGACCTTTGCCTGACACAGAATCAACCTTTTTGATAACGAGTGTGTTCTTTGCCACCATAAAAAGAGTTTGATAAGTATCACTCTGCGGTGTTACGAGATAGCAAAGAAAATCATTTGCAGACGGCAATGCCGTTTTATTAGCCTTGAGTTCCTTATAAATCGCCGGAATACAAGGATAATATTCCTGCATCTTATATCTAATTCCCTGCGGATCACTACTCAAGCCCTTTTCATTTCCGCCTTCGTTAATGTAACTAAGCAAAAAATGCATCATCACAAAAGTGGTATTTGCTGTCGGAGCTGCGAATCCCTGCTTCTTCATTACATTTGAAATTGTAGTTTTCAAATTCTTATTGAGATAGAGATACACAGCCTTTCGCATCATTCCATATTTAGATGACTTAGGATCCACATATGTATATTTATACTTGTCTTTACCTGATGGAGTCAGTTTATCTGCATTAATACAAAAACCTTCATCACCATTTATGGTAAATTTACATGTTTCTGACGCAGGTATTCCCGGCAACGTAAAGTTAGTACTTCTGGATACCGTAGTAGTTACCCATTGACCGGTTGTTGTGGATGCTGTAGCAGCCGCCGCTGAGCCCATTGATATTGACATACCGGACACAAGCGTCACCACAGACAATCCTACGGCCATAAGCTTTTTAAAGAATTTCCTCATGGGCGTTCTCCTTTATAAATTTTTTGCTGTTAATCGTAGCATACACGATTGTATCAAGCAATTCGCTTAATACGACTGATAATAAAACATTGGACTATAGCCCCCCTTTTGTTACAATATTCATCGTTTTATTCATTCATATAACCATTATAGCAAACTATTTTACTAATTTTTATATTTTTTGTTGCTCTGTGTAAGTATTATTCATTATTTTATTCATCATCATATAACAACGCAAAAAAGCGGAGCCATTAATGACTCCGCTTTCATATGTTTTCTGAGTAAAAAAATAGAGTACCGATTGGTACCCTGTACAAGTATTTTGACAATAAAAAAAGAGAGCTATCTAACGATAACTCCCTTATTACTTACTGACTATCAGTAATATTCAACTTTACCGCAGCCGTTGCACTTACGACCAATTACTTTTGTCTCGTAATGCGACTTTTCGGGTACATTGACTGTCTTAGTGCCGGTCTGTATCTTTACATCATCTACTCGGTAAGAACCTTTGCCGCCATTTTCGAGGTGATCGCCAGTATGCCATCTTATTCCAGATTCTCCTAAATCCGTAATATCAGCACCACAATCATTGCAAATCACTCTACTTTTTGTTTCGTACACCGGCTCCTCATAGCTGTACGCTTCCTTATCCACAACTTTTACCTTTTTGGTAATGTTTGTCCAACTGTGTGTATGCTGAGGCTTAGGAGTCGGCTTTGAAGATTCATTCTTAGATGAGTCAGCTTTTGAACTTGATGAACTGCTCTGCGGTGTTTTGGAAGATTCAGATTTTGAACTCTCCTGCTTTGAGCTTTCACTCTTAGATGAAGTGTCCTTTTTGCTGTCAGATTTTGAAGTATTTGACTTTGAGGAAGAATTGTTATTCTTGCCTGATGTGCTTGTGTCCTTCTTCTGAGAAGATGAGTTTGTCGGATAGCTGTCAACCTTTACCTTGTTCTGATTTGCCTTTTTCACTTCAGAAGAATCTACCTTGACGGTTTCACCCTTTTCGTTTTTAACCTCAACCTTACCGTCCTTATCAACTTTCACTTCTTTGCCATTCTTATCAGTAATTTTGCCGTCAGCACCTACTTTGAGTCCTGCATCGGTAATTGCTTTATCTGTTTCGGAAAGAGTCGGTGCTGTTTCAGGAACTGTTGTTTCTTCTACGCTTGTAGTCTGAACTGTTGTTGCAGTCTTATTTATTGCATTACTATCGTCACAACCGCAACCTGAAAGCATTGCTGTTGCTGTAATCATTGCCCCTGCAATTGCAATTGTCATTGTTCTCTTAATATTATTAGTCGTTTTCATATGTCATTCTCCTTTTATGTAAATTTGTGAAGAGATACTTTTTATTTACCTCTCTATAATATATATACTCACTCGCAGTCAAATTTTAAAATAATATTTACGAGATTACATTATTTCGTTACTTTGTTATAATGTCAACATATACTTTTGTGACAAATGCACAATTAGAAGTAGTATTAAATATTTTAATGAATATTCCATTTATACAGTCGCCTTGATATGACTTTACGTTAATTTATGGATTAGATGTGTTGTATGTATTATCTTTTTAACGATGGTCTTTAAATAGTTATATTTTTTTGGAGGGTACCATTTGGTACCGTCCAACGAATTATAACTATATTTATTTCATGTCATACAACAAACAATTGCTATATTGACATTATTTACTCGCTTTATTATATTGTCCAATGTTTTGAAATAATGTTAATAAAACAACTCTCCATTTCGTATTGTAGTAATTTTTTTTACAATTGTCAAGGAGTAGTAGCTAAACAAGTTATTCTCTGAAAAATTGTAGCTTATTCAAATGTGGTGTAAAATCCCTTTTTAGGTACTAATTTTTTTGAATAAGTATTGCAATTTTTTGAAAAATCGCATATAATAATATTGCAGGTAGGAATACGCTGTATACTCATGAAACCGAATTAGCGTTTAAGCGACATGTGTTGTCGTCGGACATGAGGGAGCCACCTTTCGAGGTGGCTTTTGAATTATTTGGAGAAATTTTATGAACATATATGTATATTCAGATGAGTCCGGTGTTTTTGATAAAGTTCATTATGTATACAAGATTTCTGTAAAAAGAGCATTTGAACAGCTCATATTAAATAAGCAAATCATCCCTAATGAAATAGAAAATATTTATTTCTTTGTTGATGAACATACTACTGCAACAAATGGCAGATACGAGTTAAGAGAAGGAATAGAACAAGAGCTTAAACACGGAACACATAATTTTGAGTACAATACATATTATCCGCCAATTTTCCTTAATGTAAGGTCAATTGATATGAAGTTTTGCAACTCTGAAAGCACATTACTTGTTAGAGCCGCTGACATTGTTGCAAACCGAGTATTTTATTTACAACGCAATGATCTTATTAAGTTAAACGCAATAAATGATATTAATCTGATATATTTTCCTTGAAAATTTGTAAAGCCGTTAGTTTCAAAGGTTTATAAACGAATGTAAAAAATCGCCCAACAGCCTAAAATAGCAGTATCTAAAACTCTGTTTCTTAATCAGTATACAAACATAAAAAAGGTCGCTCCTTAATGGAACGACCTTTCACTTTATGCAATTATTTTTAAGCAACTGAAACGGTGAGTTTTAAACCGAGCGGCTGCATAATTTTCAATAATGTATCAATTTTCGGAGTTGTTTTAAATGTTTCTATTCTCGCAACAGATGACTGTGGTATTCCGCACATATCTGCTAAATCGCGTTGACTTATTCCAAGCGCTGTTCGTTTTTCGATAATTGCACCGACAATTACCGCAAGTTCTTCCATTTCTTCCATATCCTTTTTTGCCTGAGAATCAATTTTCTTAACATAAGTTTTGTAATCGTTCCAATTTCGCATAACTAATTCTCCTCTCTGCGTTCCAAATAATCCTTGCGTTCTGCTTTAGCTTTTTCGATTTCTCTTCGGGGCGTCTTTTGAGATTTTTTTCTAAAATGATGAAGAAGTACAAAAGTATCTTTTTCTATAAAGAAATAGAATACCCTGTTAGTTCCCGGTCTCAATTCCCAAATTTCATTATCAAGATGTTTTGTGATATTTTCGCCTAATCTGGTGCCATTGTTCTGTAAAAGCTCAATGTAGAACATCATTTGTTTGTATTGTATGCGTGAATCTTTGTTAGTTGCCGCTTCGTTTCTTAATTTTTCAAGAAAATTCCAAAGTTCGGATTCGCCACTTTGATTTTCATAAAATTCAATGTTATACATATTATTCCCTTTTATCTAATTCTTATTACACACTTATGATAGCACAAAAGCTATCGTAAGTCAATATTTTTTATTTAGCAAGAACATAGTTGATTATCAATAACTTCCATTACTATCATAAGGTGTTTTTTGCACTATCAAAAGGTCATAGTTACAACTGTCAAAAAGTCATAGTTAATACGACCTAAAATTACGGTTGACTGTCAAAAGGTCATAGTTACGACTGTCAAAAAGTCATAGTTAACTGTCAAAAGGTCATATTTTCGCTGTCAAAAGGTCATAGTTAGAGTTAAAAAACGGCTTAAATACTGGAGTTTTTCGTCCTCTAAGTAATATAAGTATTATAAGTATGCATATCTAAGTAGTGAAACGCTGTTTCACTATTTGTTTCCGACCGATTTTTTGTATTTTTTTGAGTCAAACAATATATGATTCTTTATCTAGTTAAGCTATGTCATTACCTTAGCAAAACACCCCCAGTACTTTAGGATACTGAGGGCAAAACTTTTTGCTATGCAATTGTTATAATCATTTTTCGGCATCGTTTAATATGTTGTACGCATTGTTATGCACTTCAAATATTATGCTTGTTATGGCTCGTCCTGTTTTTTGATATGTAGGTCTAACCCAAATATCTGATTTCTCGTTAATTTCCCTTACTGCTATATCTATTACCTTGCGTTTGAAATCGGCAAACAGTTTGTATTTCTTCTCACAATCAAAGCAAGCTCGCAATTCTGTAACTGAAAACTCTAATTCTGACTTTGTGTTTTTGCTTTCACCATCTCTACATTTCAGAAGTTCATACAGTCGAATAGCGTAATAACTTGAGAATTCTAATATGTTTTTTAACTGGTATTGTGTAAACCACTTTTCCAATTCCAACACATACGGTTTGATTTCGTCTGATAGACGAAGTGTAATTGTCCCCTCTCCGTCATATTTAGCCATTGAAACCCAATGGAACATCTCCCAAGGTTGTTTTGGATTATCTGTTCCAATATAAACTACTGATTTCATAGCACAGTCACATATGGTTCTAATATGCTTGTATAGATTTGAACTGTCTATATTTAAAAATTTTGCAAGATCTATTATTCTGCATGAGTAGGTTTTTAAATCCTTATCCTCTTTTACAACCTGAGTAATGAGTAATCTGATTAGTCTCGCTGTTTGGAGAGTCATTGACTGCTTGCCTTTGATTATGTCGTTAGCTGCTACTGTATAATGTTCTGCATTGTATGTCATATCATAATCTTTACTTTTAGCCATAGTGTCAATTCTCCCTCCCTATTTACAATATTCATCGAATTATTCAATACAAGAACCATTATAACAGACTTTTTAACTGATTTCTATATATTTTGTTGCTTAAAAAAACAATATTCATTATTTTATTCATTTTTACTTAGCAACACAAAAAAGCAGGGTTCCAATTGATACCCTGCTGCAAACTTGTAAATTGAATGTGCTATACATATTTATTTTAATAGGCAGAGATTAAATAGTTATATTTTTTCGGATGGTACCACACGGTACATTCCAACTTTTTATAGCTATATTTGCATCTTGTAGGGAATGTCACATTACCCCCGACTGGCTCTTAATTTATGAAATTAGTAATGAAGAACTTATTTTGTATCTGACAAGAACCGGAACACACAGCGATTTATTTTAAGCTCCTAAAGGCATTTTCACCTTAATAGAATATACTAACAAATAAAAGAAAGAACCTTCCCTAATGATAAATTCATCAGAGAAGGTTCTTGTTATTTCTTCACCATAACTACAGCCTGTTTGCCGAGTTCGTTATATCTTGTATTTACAAGGCTTTTTGAGTAACGGGTTCGAGCATTCGTCCACGGATCGTTGAAATAGTAATAATAGTTATCATATCCTGTCATTACAAGACAATGCTCTCTGGCAATCCAAGTATAGTAACTGCCGAGTTTATATTTTGCGTTTTCATCGGTGTAGTTTACTCTCCAAGTGGTTGTTTTGAATGACGGCAACATATTAATTGTTGCCCAAATCATAATCGGCTGACCTTGTGCAACATACTTACCCGAAAGATATTCAAGACTTTTCCCGCTGATTTCGACAGCCTTGTATGATTTGTCGGAAAGGTATTTATTCATACATTTTACCATAATCGGTGCATACGCTCCGTAGCTGTTGGAACTGTATGGTGTTCCAACAAAGGCACAATTAGGATCCGGTCCTGTGTATGAACCGTTCGAATAACCGAAGGGTTTTTTTACCAGATACTTATCTGCAAATGTTGTTTCGGAAATATTGTATCCATAGTGTTTAAGTAACATTGTTGCACTACAAGTTTCGCAACCGGTTGGCAATTTGCTCTGACCAATCAGGGGAACATTTGAAATTTTCTTGCTCTGTGGCATTATGTATACATTGGAAATGGCTTTTTTTCCGTTATTCAAAGTGCAAGTTACAGTTGCTTTTCCTGTCGCTACTCCTTTGACGACACCTCCGCCTCTTGTTACAGCAGCTATTTTTGAATTGCTTGATGAATAAAGTCTGTAATATGCCGCTGTACCTTTTGGAACACTGCTGTTAATGTCAAAACTCTGACCTATGTACAGTACAATTTCACTTGCGTTAAGTTTAAGAGATGTTGCAAGCGGCTTGACCGTTACATTACAGGTTGCTTGTGTACCGTTTGGCATTTTGCATCTCACAGTTGTGGTTCCTGCCTTTTTTGCGGTCATCAAACCTCCGGCTTTTTGAATAAAAGCAATGTTCGGATCATCTGAATAATAAGAACGAAAATAAGCTGCTGTTCCACTCGGCACATAGCTTGAAAAATCATACTGTTCACCGACTCCAAGTGTAATACTTGTCTTATCAAGCTTTATGCTATTAGCAAGCTTTTTAACAGTAACCTTACATTTGGCTGTAAGTCCGTTATAAGTTTTTGCTGTAATTGTAGTGACACCAATGCCCACAGCAGTCATTTTGCCTTTATCGTCTACAGTAATTACCCCACTATTATCTGTAGTAAACTCTACTTGCGAAATATCTCCATTTTCAACAGTTGTGACGAGAGTATATTTTTCACCTTTACCAAGTGTGATATTGTTTTTATTAAGCTTCACACTTTTTGGTACGCTAGTAGGTTTCGGCTCTGTAGTAGGCTGTTCAGTAATCTGCTCAGTATACTCTTCCGTAGTTGTTTCAGTCGATTCTGTCGATTCTGTCGATTCTGTCGATGGTTCATCAACAATTGTTGTTTCCTCAACACATTCTGTAGTAGTTTCAGTATATGCTGTAGTTTCAGTATATTCAGTTGTTACTTCAGTACAAGCAGAGGAGAAATCCGATATCGTTGTTTCTGTGAATTCCATATTTTCTGTTGTCATCTTTGTACTTTCTGTGGATGCTTCAGTTCCGTAAGCCGAGGTAGTTTCTGTCAAAGATGACGGTTCTGATGTATCGAATTGAGAGCCAACAATAATTTTCTGAATATTAGTGGCATCAATAACGGTCAACACATTGTCACCATTAGTATCGTAAAGGAATTTCTCATCATCAGTTAAGTCAATCATACCTACAACATACTTTTGAACCTTGGTTGCATCCATAACTGTAAATTCGTAATTACCACCGTTAACGATAGTCGCTGCATATGGTATTGTACATATCACAGATAACAGCGTTATGATCAACAATATTGATATTGTTTGTATTATTTTTTTCATGTTTTTTGCTCCCTTAATATTAACTTAATATTCATCAACATAATTTTACTATTTATTTAATTAATTGTCAAAATATTTATTGGGGTACCAATTGGTACCCCAATATTATTTTTGATAATTAAATTTTACGGTTATTTAAACTCTTTTTCAGATAAAACTTCTCCGTCGCCATTTTTGTATCGTACGATAACCGTGCAATCGTCTTCCACAACCTCATTAATGCTGTCAACTACGCTTTTAAATGAGGTATTCATAGAGTCCATTGCTTTTTCAAGATAGGATTTCATTTCATCCTTTGCATCGCCGTCATAAGTTTGTACCATGCGAAAGTTATATACAATACTGTTACCTTCACACGTAATACGCAAAGTGTATATGTCATTGTTATAGGCGTCATCAGCTGAGTTAATCACACTTTTCATTTCATCGGAATTGTAATAATCGACAAGATGTTTATACTTTGTTTCGCTTACCTTACTGCCGGCAGAACTTTCAGAAGAACTGCTTACTGCATTTGTACTTTCGACAGTTGTTTGCGGAATTGTATCACTTTTTACATCAGATGATAAAGAAGAGGTTGTGCTATCAGGAGTATCTGAAGAACTTTCATTTTTTTTGCTTGTGTTACAACCACTTAAAAATACTGTTGTTGCGAGTACCGCTACCATAGATACGGCTACAATTTTTTTCATTGATGTTCTCTCCTTGAATTTTTAGATTATCGGGGTACCAATCGGTACCCCGACTTCGCAAAATAGGGATTGTTTTGCGAATGTAGCACTGAGGATTTAAGTGGATTAAGGGCAATTTTAAGCCACCTAAACGCTACTCAATCATCATAGCATATAATATAAACGCAAAATTATTGATTTTGTTGCTGTATCGCAAAAAGAAAATCAGGATGCCGATTAACACCCTGATTTAATCAATTAACTTTTATATTTTGAAATAATATTACTAAACAGCTCAAGTATTGCTTTAAGTTTCGGATATGCTGAGCAGTACCTGTCGCTTAAATCATTACTAGCAGATAACTCAATATCAAATACCGAGTTGTTAATTTCCTCAGTTAATTCAACAAGTCTTTCTGCCTCTGAATCAATACTATCGTATATATCATGCACGATAACCAATAATGCGTTTGCTATATAGCAGTTGTTGGAATGTTTAGTTTCCAAAACTCTGCCATTATCATCGTAATTATTCATCAGTAAATGTACAAGTCCCGTTCCGGTTTCGGCAAGATATGTAATTTTAACTTCATTAATTTCTTTTTCCATTTTTTATACTCCTTTAAAATTATTTTCATATGGTATTATCAGCAAAGGTGGTCCTCTTACGCTTATTGCCAAGCTTTAACTCCTTTTTAATAATTTTCGGATTTTAAATCTTAAGCAATTTCACCCCATATTATATATATACTGTTTAAAACGGCTTTTTTAAAATTATTTTTTAAGTGCTTAATCTACTACATTTAAGTTATGAATATAATTCATATCTACACTTGCACTTATGCCATTAACCTGTCCTTTTTCGCTATACTGCCATATATCGCAAGGTACAGAGCAATAGCTACTCCATTGAGCGTTCCAGATTGACACACCATTATTTATTAGTGTTTGACGATTTAATAAATAGCCGTAAACACTCGCCGATGAGTACACGCCAGATTTATAGCCGGCTTTTTTAATTGTGCTGCAAAAATTAAGAGCCATTTGTGTGTAGTTACTGTTACTCATTGACATAGCCGGCTGATATTCAAGGTCATAGTACACCGGCATATCAAGTCGTTTGCCATTAAGACAATACAGGCAAGCATTTGCTTCTCTGTATGCATCTGAAGGAGATGTTGAATAGGAGAACCAATACACACCAACTTTAATACCTGCGGCTTTGGCATTAGCATAATTCCGCTCGAAAGTATTGTCTTTTTGACTATACTCTCGTCCAAAACCGGCTCTGAGAATCACATAATTATATCCGGCTGATTTTACTTTATTAAAATCTACATACCCCTGCCAAGTTGATATATCAAGACATTTAACGGCTGAACCTGACACCGTGAGTTTAAATGATGCGGTTTTGTTGTTATAAGTCCTGTACGAAATAGTCGTACTGCCAAGCGACTTAGCATAAATTTTTCCATCAGAATTTACCGTTGCAACATATGTATTACTGCTTGTCCACTTGTTTTTGAAGCTGTAAGCGTTATTATTGTATGTAACTTTAATGGCTTCACTCTGCCCAACTTTTAATGTGCTTGTTGTGTAGTTAAGCGTTACACTTGACGGAGCAGATTTGACTGTAACTTTGCAAGTAGCTTCTCTACCGCTGCTGAGTTTACATCTTATCGTTGTGGTGCCTGCTGTTTTCGCCGTCATCAAGCCGCCTGATTTTTGTACAGTTGCAATTGCAGTATTGTCTGAATAATAGGACCTGAAATAAGCCGCTGTACCATTTGGTATAGAACTTGAAAAGTCATACTGTTCGCCAACACCAAGAGTAATACTTGTCTTATCAAGCTTTATGCTGTCAGCAAGCTTTTTTACTGTAACCTTACATTTGGCTTTTAATCCGTTATATGTATTTGCGGTAATTGTAGCAGTACCTGTACCGACAGCAGTTATTTTTCCGTTATTGTCAACAGTTGCAACCTTACGGTCACTTGTTGTAAAAGCAACCTGCGAAATATCGCCGTTTTCAACAGTCGTGACGAGAGTATATTTTTCGCCTATACCAAATGTGATGTCGTTTTTATTAAGCTTCACACTTTTAGGTACGCTTGTAGGTTTTGGCTCTGTAGTAGGCTGTTCAGTCGTGGGTTCTATGGTAGTTGTAGCTTGTGTCGGTTTTGTTGCTGTCATTGTTGTTGATTCAACAGTTGAAGAAGTCGGATTTTCTGACGGAATATCAGAAGTTAATCCTACGACTATCTTTTGAATATTAGTCGCATCAGTAATTGTCAATTCACCGTTTTTATCAATATCATAAAGGACTTTTTGTGTATCAGTTAAATCACAAAGACTGACAAGATATTTCTGTAACTGTGTTGCATCGGAAACACTATATTCATATTTACTTGCCGTAGCGGCAGATACAGACATTGTTGAACCAATTGCCGAACAAATGAGTAAGCTGCCTGCAATAGTTGATGATAATATTTTCCTAAATTTATTCGTCATGGCTTCCTCCGTAATCTTAATTTAAAACTTTACGAATCTTACACATAACGGTCGTATTTTGATTTGATTTGCCGGTAACGATAACATATAGTTTTGTTCCGTTGTGAATTTTCACATAATCATCTTTTACATAATAAGGAACTTTACCTAGTGCTCCATTCGGCATTTTCAAATAGTATTCACCGGTAATCGGCTTAACCTCAATAACTTCCGCCAGTAGTCTATCACCGTGTTTGTATTGAGCTGCAAGATTGGCTTTGATACTTTTATCTTTTACATCAATTGCAACTACAGACACTCCCTTTTGAGGATCAAATTTTGTAATTTCAACATCTATAGTCATTCCAACTGTATATTCCAATTTTGTGTTGATGCGTAATGATGATATATTCTTAGGACGCATTACGCATGTGTAGCCGGATACCTCAACGAGTATACTCTTTGCCATAACATTCAAGATTCGAGCTCTAAACTTACTTCCGACACGGAGAGACGGCACAGGAAATTTTTCCGACTTAACAAATCTTGCCCGTCTATACTGCATGGCTGTTGCTCTGTCTCCGACAACAACATTAAGGTCTCTGATAGCTTCATCTACAACATAATCCACAGTAGCACCCAACATAGATGTTATGTAAGAGTAATATTCTCTGTTCAGCACCTTTTCAATCGTTTTTACGCTTCTGACTTTTTGGCATTTTTTTCTAACTCTTTGATTGATAAGCTCTTTTACATTATTGTCAAAACCCATTTTTGTTG